>OLNY01001509.1_pt1 | contig 18323 bp, 17 predicted proteins | sample 1671981 | NCBI WGS metagenome assembly OLNY01 (sample SAMEA3136632, study PRJEB25190) | human gut metagenome | biome: human gut; feature: human-associated habitat; material: faeces | place: Austria | collected 2013
ATTCGTCTGTACATTGTGTCACCTCATTTTTGGTACGAAAAAAGCACTCACCGTTTTGGCAAGTGCCTTTCTTGATAAAATCATATTTTGTTGTTATTTGCAAGATTTTATCTTTTATTTCAACAATGGCTGTATCTCGTCGACAAATTGGTCGTATGGGATAACACTTCTATCCTCTACCAAAATCGCTTGACACGAATATATTTCTTTTTTGTCCTTTGATATTTTTACTTCTCTTGTATCATGGTCGTATTCAGGCTTACAATCAGTGCCTTGCATCATATCCCATATAAAAACTACTGACACATAATACACTCCGTCCTTTTGAATTATATAATCAGAATTATTTATATATTCTGCCGGCGGTGTATATTTACTTGTTACTGTCATAGTATCATCTTCTTTCTTTTCTGATATTGTGGCGGTGCTTGTTTGGGTATCATATTGTACATCTTTCCCCAACGCTTCACTAACTGCCCTTATCGGCAAGTATGTTGTGTCGTTGTATAGGAAATTATCGGCTTGTACTTCTTTACCGTCCACAACAACTTTTATTGTATTCGGCAAAACGTTTATATTTTGCCATACGTCAGTCGCATACGCTCCCGCACACGATATAACGCCCATAACGAGCATACCGCATATAAAACTTTTAATATTCCCTTTCATAAAAATACCTCCTTTGTGATACCTAAATTGTACCACAAAGGAATAATTTTGTAAATATCTTTTATGAAATGCCTGTTATAAGACCGCCCGAAACAGTTACCGTCTTTCCGTCTGCCGTTTGAAACGTTCCGCTTGCTCCTTGCTCAAACTTCCACTGTCCTACTCCTCGTGTTGCTCCGTTACCACCGTATAAAATATTGTTTCCCTGTAATTTTATATATGCTTCACTGATACTGTTATATACTTGAAAAATTTCTTTCCCGTTATAATACAATATTAAATCGGCATATCCTTGACCGCTACTACTCGGTGCATTACACCACAATCCGTACTTATTGCCGTCAGCGTCGTAACTTTGAATACCGTTCTTGTCTATAACTGTTCTTGCCTTTTTGTCTGTGCCTGTGGCAAATACACCTGTTATAGTAACATTACCGTCATCATCCATTTCAATGGTTTTCTCCGACAACTGATTGAATATCTGAAAAACGAACGCACCGTCCATATTTCCGAGGTTTATTCTTCGTCTGCCCTTATTATCTTCGATATATAGCAAATCACCGTCTAAAAGCAGTTTTTTGTTATCTGATTCAACGGGGTTTTGGGTACTGTTCACCGTACCGTGAAAATAACTTGTTTTCAGCTTATTCGCTCTGCCCGAATTTTTCTGAATAGTTTTAATCAGCTTACCCATATACCACGCGCGGTAATACGCATTAGCCAATGTAGGCTGACCGATTGTTACTGACGGCTGTTTTGCGCTGTATGGGTAATACGTCATTGATACAATTCGCTGTTTATGTTCGATATTATCTTCAAAAACGTGTACCGTATCACCCAACGCAATTTTATAAAAATCACCGTACTCGGCAAGTTTACTCAAATCAACCACATCACCCGTGATTGTCAGTTGAGGACGGTCAAGTCTAAAATCGTTACCCTCGCCCTTTAAGTCCCACTCACCAAACGCCTTTAGCTTTTCGGGGTCATCGTAATCGCTGTAATCCCTATATGCCTCACGAATACCGTACTTTTCGATACCCTCTTTACTGTCAATGTACGGCTTGCCGCCGTTTACAGATGAAATCGTCAAATCGTCCTTGCCGTACATATACAGTCTTGTCGTCAACTCTTGCGTGTTTCTCTCGACTGAAAGACTTGTCATATTCTTCTTTATCGACATTCTCACGCCGTTATCTTTTCCGATACGCTCCACAACCGCAAATCTGTAATTGTCATAATATATTTCACCCCTGCCGTAAGCCTCTATGACGTTTTGTATAACATCATATGTATTTATCTTATCGGTCGGGTAAAAGTCGATTTTAACACCGTCTGCTCCTATTCTCGTCATACCCATTTCTTTAAGTTCACTGTCGGGTATAAGCTCAAACTTTGTATCGGCTATTGCAAGTTTTATAACGTCGTACGGGTCAACACCTATTGTTGATTTTGTCACGTCCGTATCGTTGCCGATTGTCGGCAAGTGATGATGAAGTGCGTCATCATAGAATATTCGGTTAGCTTTCACCGTCATAATTCTTGAACCGCTGTAATCTCGCTTTACAAGTGTAATGCGGTATGCTTGTCCTTCAACCGATACTATACGATTTTCTTTTATAAGCTCCGCTTTTTCGTCTTTCATAGGGTATTTAAAAGAAACTGTGTGTGTTTCCTGCAATCCCTCAAACACCGCCACTTCATACGCTTTGTTAAGATACGCAAGGCAACCACCTGTGAAGTCTGTTTCGTTCCATTCGTGTAATTTAAAAGCCATGTTATTCACTCCATTTCATATTATCAAAATCTACGTCGTACAAAAATTTAGGCGTGTAATTTATCTGTACGACACCGCCGCCTGTTACCGTTATCGTGTTATCCAGTTCGGGAGCAAGTTCAAAAAACTCACCCTCTGCATATGCCATAAGGCTTGTATTTTCGCTATAAACTATTTCTTTTTCGCAGTCGATAACTATGTCACCTGTGTATTTAACAGTGATACTCTTACCGTTATTGCTTATGGTAAACGGACTTTTTGCACCCGTTACCGTTATAATCGGTTTGACGTGTACATCACCGATATTCGGTATATTTTTGTATGTGCCATTACCGTTCAATGTTAAATATTCATCTTGACCTATCGGAATTTCGGTATCAAGTGAAATATCGGTGTCAAGGCAAGGTCCGTTCAGAGCGTCAAATATAAGCTCCGAGAACGGCTCCGCCTTATACGCCACCGACAAAACAGCTTTTCTGCCGTCGTGTTCAGGCGTATACGACACGCTGTCTATTACCCTTACATTCCACTTGACAAACGGCATATCGTTAAATATAAGCGTGCCTTTGCCCTTAAACCAACGACTTATAGCGGTCAGTTTTTTGTTTAATTCTTCGGTACTGTCTGCACCGATATTAAAATCAATCTGAAATTTTCGTGTATTGAAATATTCATGACCTGATACATCTGTAAAATCATATTCACCGTCTGCTTCATTGACATTTTCGGTAAATTCCTTTACCTGTGGAAATATGGGACGGTCTTTTGTTCTGACCGTCACTCGCTTAAATTCCGTTGTATTTTTGCCGTTAAATTCAAAACCGTTACGCATATCTTTCCTCCTATAATCCTACGTATTTGTTCAATGCATCTTGTTTTTCTTCCGGTGTCATTTGCATGAAGTTATTTATGATCTTCCTGTTGTCGCTCATTGAATTATTTTCAATTTTGAAACTATCGAATTTGTCAAGCATTCGACTTAGCAAACTTTCTATATTACCGCCTGTCGCCGAAACCTTATCGGTTATCGTTGCTACATATGCAGATATGTTGATGTCGGCATTTTGCAATCCTGTAAGAATGTTTTTCTTGCCGTCCTCCATTTGCTTGTATTCAGCCTCAAGACTTTCAATAGTGGCATTATTCTTTTTCTGTAGTTGGTACAATTCTTCATCACGTTGCAACTGTTTCATTTGTTCCTGCAACTCTTTGTACTTCTGTTGCCCCTTATCAGTAACTGAATTTGCGTACACATCAAGTTGTGCCTGCACCTCTGACATATCTGTTTTGCGATCTGCTACGTCCCAACTGTCACGAAGTTCTTGCTCTTGCTTTGAAAATTCGTCTTTGATATTTGAAATATAGTCTTGTTGCTTTTGGAGCAGTTCATCAACCGCACTTGATTGTGACTTGTACAGTTCCATACTGTACTTGTTCGTATCGTCAATAAATTCCTCAAAACTGATTTTACCTGCATTGTAAAACTCTTTTACTCGGTCAATCTTGCGTTTTAGAAAATCTTCCTCACTGTCACCATACTTATCCCAATCATCATACGTGCTTCTTAACTCTTGCCATGCGTCTGCGTCTTTTTGCCACGCCGAATACTCGTCAGCGTTCTTTTGAGCCACTGCGTCGAAACGCTTTTCTTCAAGTGCTTGCTTTTCTTCGACATATTTTTGATAATTGATAACGTCATTCGCATAAAATTCTTCAAGACGTTCCGCCTCTCTGTCGATACCTGCAATGTAGTCGTCTATCGACATATTGTGATACTTCTGCTGATGTTCAAGCCAACTGTCAGAGTAACTTTTCATATCGTCATAAAGCGTTTCGCCTGCGTCCGACACGTTGTCAACATAATCATCCCAAGTGATTTTTGCGTCTTGTAAGTCTTGATAATTTCTGTCTTTTATACGTTTGAAAGCGTCGATAGGATTGTCGCCGTTGTCGCCCCAATCGTTTATAGCACTGTGCTTTTCGAGGTACGCCTTTGACTGTTCGTTGTACTCTTTCGTCTGTTTCTGCATAATAGAGAATATCTGTTCCTCAATATCGGCAATATCCTTGTCATTCGACTTGAATTTCTCTTGAAATTCTAACCACTTCTCAAGTTCTTGTGCGGTCGTTACTGCGTGCGTTTTGGTGTAATGCGTCCAATCGTCCTTGGCTGATGTAAACGCGTCTGAATTGTCTTTTCCTGTTGCGTAATGCGGTATACCCATACCGTTCATTATCGCCTTGGTTTGTGACGCTGTGTACACCTTCGCACCCTTTGGCAACGGCAATACTACGTCCTTGCCCTGCGGTATAAATGCACGTCCTTTGTCAACGATTAATTCTCGTGGGTCAGATATACCCTTTTCATCATTAACCATTGCCAAACCGCCCTCAAAGTTCTGCGTACCTTTTGCGACTTTCTTTTTGACGAACGTTCCCGTACTGCCAAAACGTGCCGCAGGAGCACTTTTATCGCTTAGTCCCTCTATAGACGAACCCTCAACAGAAACAGTATAATGGACTGTCGCAAATTTGTCTTCGGGTTGATAGCCGTCAGGTTCTGCACTATTCTTCTTAAATGTAACATTGCCCTCTTTGGGTGGTGCCGTATAGTTGTCGGGTTCTGTGCTGTCGTTAGTCCATATAACTTTACCCGTTGCAGTGATTTCACCCAACTTATTACCATTCAAATCGTTAATATCAAAACCGCCTGTATCTACATTAAATGTTATGGTAACTTGGTTGTTATTGATTAATTCCTGTAGCTTTGAATCAGCCGTATCTAATACAGAAATATCGCCCTCGGCACTGACTTGTAATTGTACATTGCCTGCGTTATTTATTTCCTCGACAGCATTTTTTGCGTTCTCGATTGCAGACACATCACCGCTTGCGTCAATTTCAATATGTTTATCCTCAGGCAATAATCCCAAACTGTGCGCCAATGCGTCAACTTGCTCTGTGCTTAGTCCCAAATCGCCACCTAAACTTGATAGGTCTTTCACTAAACCACTTACATCACCCGACGCTACAGCCTGTTGAATATCAGAAAAACCGTTTTTCATTAATGCGGCTTTCGTGACTATTTCCTCTGACGTTAGTCCGATTTCTTTACCTTGTTTGACAAAATCATTTACAACAGCGTCTAATGCGTTATTATTAATTGCACCTTGTAGGTCTTGAAAACCGTTTTTAAACAGCGCTATTTGTGCGGCAATGTCTTGATTTTCAAACCCCAAATCAGTCATAGTTGATTTGATTTGTTTGCATACTAAATCTACAGCATTACCGCCGCTTTCAAAGACTTCCTGCATATCCTTAAAGCCGTTTAAATTCATAGCGTCCGTTGTTGCGACTTCTGCCATAGCTTGTAGTGATTCTCTGCCGTTCTTGGCTCGTTCGTCCATGCTTTCAATGTTATCACTTATTTCACGATACGCATTTGATACATTTTGTATTTCTTGTATTACTTCGTCTACATCACCGAATTTAAACGTACTTCCTGTAAATTTTTCATATGCCTTAGTAAAATCACTGTCTTTTAAACCATTTATAAATGATTGTCTTTCTAATGCCGCCGCCTTTATTCTCTCGGAACTTCCGTCTTTATATGCGGCGTTCATTTCATCAACTATTGCTTTATACTGCGTCTTGTAGTCTGTTGCTTGTTGCAACCACCCACGCATTTCTTCTTGTTGGTTTTTATAATCAGCACCATAAGAACTACCTTTTTGAAGTGCGTCGTACCCCTCTGAAACTGCTTTTTGTGCCTTTTTACCTGATGTTAAATCCAATGCGTCTTTGATTTCATTCGCACTGTCTTTGGCGTTTGAAACCGCCATTGCAAGTGCGGTGTCAAATTCGCCCGTATCAATCATTAATTTTATGGTATCATCATTTGTAGTCGCCTTGATTTCCTGCATAATATCATTTATGCGGTTCTTGGCGCTTTCAAGTTCTTCGGGATTTAATGTACCGCTGTTGATTGATTCGTTTAGTTTTTCGTATTCACTTCGCAGATTTTCCAAATGCGAAACTTGGTTGTCTGCGTCTTGCCACTGAGAATATAATTCCTTGTAGCTTTGACCCAATTTTGCGTTGTTTTCAATAGCCTCTGTAACGTGGTCGGCAACAACCTTATACCCTGCAACAACCGCCGCAGGCGCTAATACTGCACCGAATATCGGCGCTAATGCAGAAAATGAACTGCCTAACCCCGCAGTCGATACTTTTATCGCTGACGTTGCGTCTGCTATAATAGGCAATTTATCGCTGATTACTCCTAATCCCTCAACAAAATCGCCTGCACCCTTAATCACTCCGACACCGACTTTTGACAATGCACCTAAAGCAATGACCGTAGCGCCCGTATTAACTACAGTACGCTTTTGCTCGTCTGACATTTGCGACAAACCTTTTGCGAAATCGGCTACTGTGGTGCTTGCGTCTTTTATTGACGGCAACATTGTTTCGCCGATACTTCTTGCCGCCTCAATAATATTGTTTTTTGTGTTCGCCAATTTTGATGCGGTCGTTTCATTCTTTGCATTAAATTCTTCTTGCAATGCCGTATTTTCTTGGTATGCGGTGTTTGAACGATTGACACTCTCGGTTACTAAATCATAACCGTTGACTAATGCCATCATAGCCTGTATATCCTGTGTATTGTTTATGCCTAAATCATCTAACGCAACAGTTAGATTCTCGGCAGACTGCAAGCCTTTTAACAATCCGTTAAATGCACCGGAGCTGTCAGTATTCCACTGCTTTTTAAACTCTTCCGCACTTTTACCGCTATACTTTGCGAATTTCGTCAAGCCCTCTCCGCCGCTTGCAACGGCTGTTTCTATGGATAGCCACGTACGACCTATCGCACTACCGCCCATTTGTGCCTCAATGCCTAATGATGATAGTGCGGCAGAATAACCCAACACGTCCGCCGCCGACATTCGTACAGATGAACCGTATTTACCCATACGCAATGCCATTTCCGCGATTTCCGATTCTGTTGTCGCACTGTGGTTACCCAAATCAACGATTGCACTGCCGATATTACGGATTTCGTTTTGACCGACACCCATAACATTCTGAAAACGTGCCAGTGTTGCGGCACCCTCTTCGCCGACAAGGTTTGTTGCTGAACCCATTTGTGCCATTACTTCCGTAAAATCGACGATATTTTCTTGTGATATACCTAACTGACCGCCAGCCGCCGCAAGTTCGTTTAGTTCAGTCGTTGTTTGTGGTATCGCGCCTCTGCCGTCAATACCTGTTGTTGACAAATCAATAATGCCTTGCTTTATTTTGGCTAACTGTTCCGGTGTAGCGTCAACCGTCTTTTTAACTCCGGCAAAACTATCCTCAAAATCTATCGCAAACTTGGCACTCGCAACACCGCCCGCGGCAAGTGCAGTCGCCGCATACTGTAACGGTTTAGTTACAGTATCTATACCCTCACCGACTTCTTTCCACCGCTTACCTGTATTCTGTAGGTTCTGCGCCTCATCTGCACGTTCAGCGGCTTTTAAGCCTTTCTCATATTCCTCGTATTGCTCTGTTGCTTTTTTGACGGTTGCTTGTGCGTCGGTATATGCCTTTTTACTTCCCGACAATGCCGCCTCTTGCGTACGAATAGAATCGGATATACTTTGACTTTGCTTTGTGTATGCCTCAATCTCGGTATTTACCCAATTCAATGCCTTTTGATTGTCTTTATACGAAACACTGTTTTTGTCAAGACTTTTGTTCGCCTCTGTCAGCAACCTTTTCTCATTTGAACGCAAAGAAATTTGTTTATCTAATTCCGTTTTCTGTGCTTTCAGTGCCGTAACATTTTTATTTACAGACTTGACGTTATCCTCATACGCTTTTTTGGTATTTATCAATGCCGTACGGCTTGTTTGCAAGGTGGTTTGTGCGTCTTGCATTTGCTTTTTATATGCCGTAAGACCTTTTGTACTTGTATTATTATTTTTGCTTTGCGTCTGCTCCAATTTTGACAATTCACTTTCAACACTGCTTATTGTCGCCTCTAAGTCGGACGCGTCGCCCCTTATTCTTACTATTAATTCCGCCGCGTCAGCCACTACAAATCACCTCACTACATTCCATAAAACATTTTTAAATACGGGTCATTTCCCGTATATTCTTCTTCCTCATCCTCGATTATAACTGCAAGTAATAATCTCGGATCCTGTTTTGCCAAATCGTTTGGCAATATACCGTGATATTTCAGCATTGTCCCATATAAATCGCTTAATCTTCCTTTTCGGTTGCCTGCTCCGGCAGGCTTTCCTCGTTTTTTCCCGTAAAATCGTCCATAAACCACTTCATAACTTCACGACACATTCTCATTTTTGCTGAAACAGCCGTGTCTAAAATATCTTGTGTCGCCTCTGTACCCTCAAACAGATAGTCAACGGCATCTGCACATACCGACGTAGCCGTTACTTTTTCACCCTCTGCAACGTCCATGTATTCTTTTTCAACCAACGTTGCCGCACCGAAACACCACGGTTTTGATACATACTTCTTTTTGTTGTGTACAAATGTTAATACTCTTTGCATTGTTACTTACTCCTCTCTATACGAAAAAAGCACGCCTTTCGGCGTGCCTTGTCTTAAAGTGCTTTCTTCACCGGATAGTAGTTCATATCCTTAAACCAGTTTTCTTCAAGTTCTGTCTTTGTAACGCCCTCCGGCAAATCGCTTTCGTCAAAGTATGCGTAATAGTTGTTGTCAAAATCACGTTGTACGGCTGTGTATGTAGCCTTTGCAGTTTGCTTTTCCGGTGCACCACTTGACGCTTTAGTCTTACCGCCTACGTTTGACGCAAAGCTGTACGAACCCTTGTAATATCTTACATAACGGTATGAGCCGTCGGATTTCATAATTCTCCACGCAACACCGAAATAAACTGTTTTTGTATCGTTGCCGACCTCTACTACACCGTCTTTTTGTGTCAGTCCACGCCACATTGAATCAACTTCCGGTGGAATATCGGCATTTGTGATGTCGTGACCTAATTTTTCAATGTAGTTTGATGTTTCATACGCACCGTTATCGGCGTCAAAAACATCACTGCCGCCTGCGTCTGTCGGTGCAATTTCGACAGTACCTCTTAAATTATACGGGTCACCATATGTTGCGCCCTCTGATGTGTCTGTTTTAACTGCGAAAAATGTGTACTTGTCCACACCTATTGTAGGTAGTGGTTTTCTTTTCTCTGTATTTGCCATAAATCAATCATTCCTTTCTACTACTTTCGTAAATCTCATTGTCCTATGTTTTATGCTTTTATCATCGGGATTTGGTACGTCCATTGTCATTTCGTGATAATATTCATTATCAGTCAACAATTTATATACCCTCTCCGACAATTCAAAACACGTTTGCGGATAATCGGCGTAAATATCAATCTGAACAGTCGTATCATTCGTAACAACCGTATTGTCATATGACATTGAGCCTTTGTCCGTTAGTGTGTAATATGCTATTGCAGGCAATTTATTAAAATTATCGGGATATGCAAAACATACACTTACACCGTCTATTTGCTTTAAAATATCCCGTAATTCCAAACCAATATCAAACACCGTACCCCTCCTTGAATTTTGCGATTATCTCGCTGATGTTATTTTTCAGTGCAGGGACGAGGAACGGCTTTGGTGCTTGACCCGACGTTGTGTAAAATCGACCGCCACTGTAATACGTCCAGTGCCTTTTTGACGTATGCGAAACAGATTTGTCGCCCTTTGAGCCTGTGCCGAATTCGACATAAATACCGTAATCGGCAGTCGGACCGATTGCAACACTGTCACCGTCCACTTGGCTTACGATACTGCCTTTTAATCGCCCTGTTGCAACAGGACAGTTTGCCACTGCGTGCGCTCTTACGACTTCACCCGCCATTGCCAAACCTCGCTGTATTTTATCGCCCGACGCATACTGTGTCAGCTTGTCAACAACGTCGTCTATCCCCTCGATTGAAAAATTCATTTCAGCCTACTCCTCTCAAGCATTGCTACCAAACCGCTGTCCCATTTCTGCACATATGTTATATCGTATATATCGCCGTCATATTCAACCTTACTGCCGACATTTACATCGTCCGACATATCACAGAACATACGCATTTGACATTCTATATCAAGACCGTATTCTTCTCTTGCTCTGCCACCACTGTACGGTTGTATATCGGCTTTGATTTCGGATAATACCGTCTTTTCAGCTTTGCCTGTATAGTCGTCAATCTCGTATTCTGCAATTATGACGTCTTTATTATAAAACCTACTGAATACCGACATCACTCGGAACACGCCCCTTTCGTTTGCGGAACGGGTCAAGACGTTTATAATAATTGCTGAAAATCTCATCATTATCATTTTCGGCATATGTTACGGAACGTTCGCCCTCGCTTACGCTCTTGACTACTTCGGGACTTTTACTGTCCCCGTAGCCTTTTATTCTATACATATCCGCCGCAATCTTCGGAACAAGACTTTCAAGCTGACGGGGCAAAACCTCAATATGACAGTAAGACATAATCATATTAATTGTGTCGTTAATCAAAAAGGACAACAAGCCGTCTTGCTCGTCGTCCTTTATTCCTAACAACATTTTCAGTGTCCCTAAATGCTCCATATTATTCACCGCTTACAACGTCGGCACTGCCCGACTTTCTCGCTTTGCCGTCTGCGGTAACTTCCGCAACTGTAATCTTGTGACCGTTTGTCGCAGTGATTTCGTCACCGTTGTTAAACTCTGTCCACTTCGACAAATCGTCGTCATACGCAACACTTGGAGCGGTGCTTGCGGCAGCCTTGTAAACCAACTTGTGACCGCCGATAGGCTTTGGCGATACCGTAATAACGGTGTTGCCTGTTGTGCCTGCAACCGATTCAACTGTCAATTCGCCGAGTGTCGGAACACCGTTCTTAAATGCGGCAAATGCGTCGTCCTTGACAACAAGGAAACCTAAACGCATAGTAGCCTTGATTGCAACCATATCTTGCTCGGCAAGTGATAGCGGTTTACCGTCACTGTCAAGAGTGCCTTGTAGTGTTGCCTCTGTAAGAATTTCATAGTTGATACCTGCACGCATACCGACAACGGCATACTTGAAGTTACCTGTGATAATATCGGCACGTTTATTGTCCCACGCACCGTTACGTACAAATTCGATAGGCTGACCGTACAGCTCACCGCCTGTTGTACCGTTGACATATGCAGGTGCGCCGTTTGCGTCACGCAATTTTCTCAGCATATTCTTAACACCGATACGACCGATAAATCCCGACGGGTCATAGCCGTTTTCTTCAATCATCGACATTGCGTCAGACATAGCAATATCAATATTTGCGTTGTCTGTAACAACCATATGCTTACTGTCGATAGCGTTCATAATGTTTGTCTTGAACGGTGAATTTGTACCGAAAATGCACGCCGCGTCAATCGCTCTGTAGAATGCCTCTGCGATTTCTGGCTTTAGTTCTTCAAATACGCTGATAGTCGTATCTTCCAACTTTTCTTTTGTTACCGGAATAATAACGGCTAACTTCTTAGCCTCGATTTCAGGGTGAATCCAAGTAGCACCGCTTGTCTTAATTCTTTCACCCTCACCGACCCAGTAAGCACCCGGACCGTCCGTAAGTACGTTAAACTTCTTTTTCTCGTGTTTCATTTCCTCGACTTTCGCCATTCTTAAAACACTTGAACCCCTTGTCACCATTTTGATGATGTCTGTTGCTTGTTCGACAGGTACAAAGCCTGTCAATTCATTTTTTAAATAACCCATTTACACTTCACTCCTATCTTTGATTTTCTCTGATTATGTCCATAAAACTGCCTGTGTTGTGACCGCCACTGCCACCGTTTAAATTCGGTGTTTTGCCCTTTAAACGCTCGGTAACACCTGCTTGTACATCTTTGTCGTAGCTTTCTTTTATCTTGTCGATAACCGCCTTTGTGCTATCCTTATCCTCTGCTACAATGTACTTTGCAATCTCGGCAGACAGTCCGACTTTGGCAAGTTCTGTTTCGGCATATGCAACGATTTTTTCACGTTCAAACTCTGCCTTTGCTTTTTCAAATTCTGCCCTTTCCTTGTCGTCGTCCTCTTTTTTTCTTTGTTCGTTTGTCAACTTGGCTTTTCTCATGCCCTCTTCTTCGGCTTTTTTTAATTTTTCTTCAACTTCCTTTTCCCACTTCTCTTTTGCCGCCGCTACTGCGTCATCAATCGCCTTTTGATTGTCGCCGTCTTTTTGTTCGGTTGACTTCTGCTCTGTGGACTTCTGCTCTGTGGACTTCTCTTGCTCTTGATTTTCTGTTTGCTCTGCTGTATCTGCCATTCAAATCATTCCTTTCTGAAAAAATTGTATAAAAATAAGACGTATAACCCCACGTCTAACAGGGAGATAATCGGATCACCATTCCTTTCTTCTATGTGTATGTTGTGCCTATGCTCACACTATCACCGCCTTTCAATGTATCAAAAAAGCACGTCTAACAACGTGCTTTATATTTATCCTGTTTTCAAAAGTCTTTTCTTGCGAATATTATCTATATATGTCTTATACTCGCATTCACAACGTTTTAAGTCCTCAACTTGTTCTGATTTTGTCTGATGTCTACTTCGTTCAATCCTTAATCTTTCCTGTTCTTCCAAATACATTATTGTTTCGTCTATATCTTCACTTGTAAATCCCTCAAATTGTGATAAGTCAACAGGTCTGTCATCTATAAGAAAATTAGGCATTTAAACCACCTCCCAAAAATCTATTTTATGATTTTCTTTTAATTTCGCTAATGCTTTTAACTGTGCTTCTTTTTCAGAATAACCATTACTTGCAAACTTGCTTACGTATAGATTATATAACTCTATAGAAACTTCCTGTTCCGAAGTATACGAATACAAAGTTCCGTCGTGACAAGCAACAAAAGCTTTACTATATCCCTGTTCAAAGAAACAATTAAAATCTGTTGCACTCGGCGGCATACTTGCAGGGTGGGAATGTATGGCATAAATATTTCCATATCGTGCCAAAACCTTATTCCGACGTTTAGACTTAGCAACACCGCTTGTTTCTTTTTCATTAAGTGCGCTTGCTATAATTTCACCCGTATTACCGTCAATCCAATACATATCTTCAAACTTTGTGCCGCTTCTGTGCTTTAACGCCGCTTTTGCACAATCGTATAATGTTTTATTAACCGCTTTATTTTCACTTATATTATCAAACTTACGTTTATATTCTCCGCTTTCAATATAAGTTTTATTCACAAGTGTAACTTTATTTCTTCCATATCTTTGGTTTTCAAGTGCAACCGAACCACTCCTTGCTTTTATTATACCACGTTTTTCACTATTTGCAACATATTTTAACGCATTTTTCTGTTCGTCCGACAAACTGTTTTTCCATTCGTTAAATGTCATACCGCCGTCAACCTTGTAATTTTCACCCGTCAACGGGTCACGGGCGATACGAGTTGACAAATTCACATCTGCCATAATCGTAACACACCGACAGCGTGGGTGTATCGGGGGGAAGTTCTCACCCTCAACGGCTTTATCCGTATCAAACACGCTACCGTCAAGACTTCCGCACCTGTCACACGTCAATTCAGACAGTGCCGCAACAAAACGATACTGTTTTATACCGATTTCCTCATAAGCCATTCTCTGACCTTGGTTCATAAAATGAGCCGTTTCACTCCTCACAAGCGTTTCGGCTGATGTTCGTATTCCACCCGGTGCAGTATCTTTGACGTAATCAATCAGCTTGTCGGTCATACGGCTTACGCTGTGACCGCTGATTATACCGTCCTCAATCGTCTGTCCGACTGCCTGTATAAATCTGTCGTTATGTATCCACACTCTATCGCTGTAGTTGTGACCGTGCCACGGCTCTCTTAACACTTTATTAACCGCCTTTTGCGGTACAAGTGAAAAATCAATTCCGCAATTCAATCCTTGTGCGGTATCAAAAATATTCGTATAATACGCCGTCTTTACCGCACTGTCATACAGTTTCTTTTGTTCCTTTATAGCCTCATTCGCAACGTGTCTAAAGTAAATATATACATTACGTTTCAGTCCCTCTAATCGGCTAATTCTCGCACCGTATGCCTGTGCATTTATGCGGTTTAGAATTTCTTTTTTGACCGTCTTGTCGTCTGTTTCGTCGTACAGTTCAAGCAGTTCTTCGTACTGTTTGTCGCTGTCGGCTATACTCATCAGCCGACGTGCCTCTTTTTCGGGTATATCGGTTGAAATATAGGCTTTAAACGTTTTCTCAATATCATTGTTTACATTCTTGATTGCTCGCTCATATGCCTTAATTACACCGTCCTTAACGCTGTCCGCTTGCGATTGTAAATATGTTTCAACTTCAACGGCACGTTTTACCCAATATGCCTTACTCTTCATTGTAGTTTACTTTCCTTGCCGAACTTTCAGCGATACGCATATCCTCGGCGGACTTTTCCGCTTGCTCTCTGCGTGCGATTTCAACTTCTTCCTTTGCGTCTGTTATAAACGGCAGACGCTCTAATAATGTTTCGTCAGACGCAAGACCTTTGAGGTAATTAATCATCTGTGCAATTTCCAACTCATTCGCAGGAAGATTATAAGTAAATCCAATGTCAACTCTGTGCGACGGCACTTCTTTCATTGCGTTTAATGTCACTAAGAAATTGTTGTAAATCTCTAAACGTTTTCTCAATGTCTTAGCGAAATTACGTTCTTTGTTCTTGACGTGCTGTTCAAATCCCAACAGCTTATACTTTATCGCCACACCCGACAAGTTGTTGCCGAAACTTTCGTCCGACAAATCGGGAACGTGTGACAAACGGTGTATATCGTCCTTAATATCATCACGCAACACCTTTGTATCAGCCTCGTTCAGCACCTTTGACAGATACTCCGCCTTTGCGTCACCGTCACCCATTAAGATACGTTCTACCAATAATTTTTTTGCCTGTTCGGTGTCAAGGTCGCAGTTACACAAAAATAACAGCGAATTAACGAATTGTTCCTTGTCGTTTATTCGGTCTGACATCAACACATTGTATGCGTCAATCTGTGTTATCAACTGTTCAAAATCGCCCTGCATTTCCGTATTATTTCTGTATTCGATAATAGGTACATCGAAAAAGTAATGCGGTTCAACATTTTGCAATGACAATGCTGTATAGCTGTCAAGACCTGTGTATGTATATATAAACGATTCGTCATACACACGACAAATACTGCCTGTGCAGTAGCCGTCAAGGTCGTATTTCTTGTAGTAATATACCGCAAACAACGGCTTTTCAAATGCCGACTGTGAGTAACATACAAATGTATGCTCCGGGTCCAATCGTACACTTCTCGGCTTGCTTTTTTCGTCTGCATAAATCAGTTCATATGCTTTGCCGTAAATGCTCATATTTTTTACGATTTCACTGTCCACACTCGGCATATCCTGTTCCAAATATTCGTTTTTGATTGCCTCAATATCGTATTCATCCGATACTGCGTATGTTACGGGATTGCCGACAAGATAACTTTGCGTCATATCCGTAATGTACTTTGCGTGATTACACATTATGCGGTTGTTTGCCACGTTTTTGCCCCTTTTTCTGCGGTTTAAAATGCGGTGGTCGCCCATATAGTAATCGTGCAGTAATCGGTATCTCTGTCGCTCTCGCTCGTGTCGTTCAATCAATTTCGTTATGATGAACGGTGTCACACCGCCTGCGACTATATCTTCATCAATTATCATATTCCGTACTCCTCTCGTGAATATATTTTAGCCTTTTTGTTTCCTGTATCATTTTCTAACGCATAACGTACAGCGTCTATGGTATGATTGTTTTTATCTGGGAAGCCGTCCTTAAAACCGTCATTCCCGTCTGATTCTAATTCATAGTTTAAAAATTCTTCCGCTGTTTTTGGACAACGGATATTATCAATAATAATTTTGTCTAACGACTGTAAAAATTTGATACCGTAATTTACGCTGTCTGGTCCTTTTTTTGCACCAGTTATACGCAATCCATATTCTTTCATCTCTGCAATACTCTTAGGCTCGGCACTATCGGCGATTATCTTATTTTGCGTATTCTTCCTCGCCTTGATTAATTCTGCTGCACGTGCGTTTGACAAACCAACCTTATAGATTTCATCAAATATGTACAATAGCTTTCGTTTTTTGTCATAATGGCATTTAACATACACAAACGGATCAGCCGCAAAGCCGAAGTCAACACCCTCTCTGATTTGGTCGAATGTGTCGACGTGTTCATCAGACAGTCTGACTATATCCACATTTGTAAACACTTCGCCGCCTGTTCCTGTTACCTCGCCTAAATATTCGTGATTATATGCGTCGATGTTACGTTCCTTTAGGCTTTCTGCTTCTGCGATGAACTGTTTGCCTAACCATTCGGGTGGAACGTCTAAATAGCAACTATGATGTGTGTAGTTATGTTCGTCATTCTCAATTTTTAATATGTGGCTATTTACCCAATTACGCTGTGATTTTGGTGGATTGTATGAATAGAATACAACAAATTCAGAACCGCCACGCATTAACGACTGATTTATATTACGAATTTCTGCAATGCCGTTAAATTCAGCCGTTTCCTCATACCAAATATACTTTAAATATCCCTTTGATACTTTTGTCGATTTCAGCTTTTGCGGTTTATCTGCACCACGGAACAATATTTTTTGACCCGTCGGTTTATATATCAACTCCAGCGGACTTAGTTTTTGTTTCCACAAATGCGATACGCCCAACTGCTCTATCGCCCAAACTAACTGTTCATATACGCTATCTTTCAGATACACGCCGACTTTACGGATTGCTACGGCGTTTGCTTCTTTGTCGTTCATTATGCCGTTTATAATTTCAATGGATATAAACGACGATTTTGTTGAACCTCTGCCGCCTTTCAGCCAGTAGTGCGTGTATTTTTTGTCGTGAAGTTTTCTGTGTACTGGATAAAATGACGGTGCGATTTTTTCGGATATTTTAATTGGCATTTTCTTCGCCGCCTATATCATCAATTATAATGACAGGACTGTCATTTTCGATTTGCGTCCTGTCCGTGAATAACGTATAGTATCTACCCAACATTTCCGCCGCTTTGTTTACGTCAGACACCTTTGTCGGTATTTCAACACATATCGGCTGTTCTGCTTCGTCAATGACCTTTTTACCCTTGTCATCGTAATACGACTTACGGGCTTTACACGTCACTACAACCGTTTCAGGCTTCTCACGACGCATAACAGCCGTAATCGTTTTCAATACCTCGTCCTGCTTGGCGATAAGAGCGTCCTCTTTCTCTTTCAGCCGTTTTTGTATGTATTCTTGAATTTCAGGTTTCTTCAAGTTCTCATTTCCAATCGAATACGCCGTCTTTTCCGAATACCCCGCTCTTAACGCCGCTTGCGTTGCATTCAAATCAATCAAATATTCCTCACAAAACAACTTTTGCTTTTCAGTCACTCTTATCACCTCACTTTCACATTTTCTGTTTGATTACATCGTATAACCGTTTTTTATCATTGCACGTTTAAACGTTTTGCGTTTATGTCGACACTCGCACCAATTTTTATTATCCTCGTTCCATTTGCGTATGAACTTCTTGCGTTCTCGTTCGTATCTTCGTTTTTGCCAATATGCCTTTATTCTTTCGAACATTGTTTTCACCTTTCCACTTCTTTTTTTATTTTTCATTTCAAAGTCTTTATGATTTCTTTCTCTCGTTCCGACAGCTCCCAAACATGTTCTGCAGCTTTAAGTTCTGCAGCTTTAAGTTCTGCAGCTTTAAGTTCTGCAGCTTTAAGTTCTGCAGCTTTAAGTTCTGCAGCTTTAAGTTCTGCAGC
>OLNY01001518.1_pt1 | contig 18270 bp, 15 predicted proteins | sample 1671981 | NCBI WGS metagenome assembly OLNY01 (sample SAMEA3136632, study PRJEB25190) | human gut metagenome | biome: human gut; feature: human-associated habitat; material: faeces | place: Austria | collected 2013
GGAACGACGAGTCCATCGTGTGCCAGTATACCATGGTGACGCTGGAGGAGCTGGGCCTGCTGAAAATGGACTTTCTGGGGCTGCGGAACCTGACGGTGCTGGACGATGCGGTGAAGATGGTCCAGAGGGACCACCCGGACTTCCGCCTGGCAGACATTCCCATGGACGACCGGGAAACCTTCGACATGCTGACCCAGGGTAAGACCGGGGGCGTATTTCAGATGGAATCCTCCGGCATGACCGGCGTTTGCCTGGGCCTGAAGCCCCAGAGCATCGAGGACATTACCGCCATCATCGCCCTGTACCGCCCGGGGCCCATGGATTCCATCCCCCGGTTTGTGGCCTGCAAGCACGACCCCTCCCTGGTGACCTATAAGCACCCCAAGCTGGAGCCGATCCTCTCCGGCACCTACGGCTGCATCGTGTACCAGGAGCAGGTCATCAAGATCTTCCAGGAGCTGGCGGGCTATTCCCTGGGCCAGGCGGACATGGTGCGCCGGGCCATGTCCAAAAAGAAGGCCAAGGACGTGGAGCGGGAGCGGGAGGCCTTTCTCCACGGCGACCCCTCCCGGAGCATCCGGGGCTGCGTTCCCAGCGGCATTCCGGAGGCCACGGCCCAGGATATCTTCAACGAGATTTACGACTTCGCCAACTACGCCTTCAACAAGGCCCACGCTGTCAGCTATGCGGTGGTGGCGTATCAGACGGCGTACTTCAAGTGCCACTTTACCCGGGAGTATATGGCTGCCCTGCTGACCTCGGTGCTGGACAACTCCGACAAGGTGGCCGAATACATCGCCGAGTGCAAGGACTGCGGCATTGCCCTGCTGCCGCCGGATGTGAACCGCTCCTATGACCGGTTCACCGTGGAGGAGGGCGGCATCCGCTTCGGCCTGGTGGCCGTGAAGAACATCGGCCGGGGCTTTATCCAGGCCGTGGTGCGCCAGCGGCAGCAGGACGGGCCCTTTGCCTCCTTCCAGGATTTCTGCCAGCGGATGTTCGACTGCACGGACATGAACAAGCGGGCTGTGGAGAACCTCATCCGCTGCGGTGCCTTCGACAGTCTGGGAGCCAGACGCTCCCAGCTGGTGGCGGTGTACGAGCGGGTACTGGACGGCATTGCCTCCTCCCGCCGGAAGAATGTGGAGGGGCAGATGGACCTGTTCGGCATGTCCACCCCCTCAGGAGCCGCCGTGTCCGCAGTTCCCCTGCCGGATATCCCGGAGTTTACCGCCGTGGAGCGGATGAATATGGAAAAGGACACCACGGGCCTGTACCTATCCGGTCACCCCATGGAGGACTACCGTCCCCTGGCCAAGCGGGCCGGGGCCGTGCCCATCCACGCCATCATGTCCGATTTCGAGGCCGAGGGCGGTCCCCGGCGGTTTGCCGACGGACAGAATGTCACCGTGGCCGGGGTCATCACCGCCAGCCGCACCCGCACCACGAAAAGCAACACCCTCATGGCCTATGTGACCATCGAGGACGAGCTGGCGTCCATGGAGCTGCTGTGCTTCAGCCGGGTCATTGACCAGTGCGGCAGCTATATGCAGGTGAACACCCCGGTGCTGGTAAAGGGACGCCTGTCCGTCCGGGACGAGAAGCCGCCCCAGATCATGTGCGACTCTCTGTACCCTCTGGAAAGCGGACTGCCGCCTGCGGCGGCGCAGCCCGCCCGCCGTCCGGCTCAGAAGGAGAGCACCATCTATCTCCGCTTCCCCAGCGCCGACAGTCCCGCCTTTCGCCACATCAAGCTGGTGATGACCATGTTTGAGGGAGGCACCCCGGTAAAGATCCGCCTGGCGGACACCGGCAAGCTGCTGGGCACCCACTGCCTGGATCACCCGGCCCTGCTGCAGGAGTGCCGGGAGTGGCTGGGCAGCGAAAACGTCGTAGTCAAGGAAAAATAAGCTCAGCCCCCGGCCGCACGGCCGGGGGCTGTGACATGTTTGCCCGTCAGTGGCAGGCGCAGTAGCTGCGGGTGCTGGCATAGTCCTTGGGCATTTCCAGGGTGCTGGGCGGGAAAAACTCCCCGATGGGGAAGGCCACGTTGCGGAACAGGCCGCAGGGGTCCTCTTGGTCGCCGCAGCTGCACTCCGACTGGGGGATGCAGTAGTCATACACCGGGATCAGCAGCTGGGTGTCCCGCTCCAGCCGCACCAGGGTAAACTGGCCCAGGGTCACATAGAACCGGCGGCGTCCGCTGTCGTCGAACACCAGCTCCTCGCCGAAGCTGCGGGCGATGAACGCCGGAATTTCCGTCAGGCCGCACTCACAGCACCGGGGCTTGCAGCCGTCGTCCACCCGGGTGTCCAGAACGATGGGGTCCACGGCCTCCACCACGGCGGTGGGCAGGTTGGTACGCATGCGGCCGGGAATATCCAGCTCGTCAATGACCGTGTCGGAGGAAAAGATCTTGGCGCTGCCCTCGCTGCCGAACAGGATGCAGCGCTTGTCGAACACGCACAGGCCCTCGGCCCCGGCGCACCGGGGCGTTCCGGTACCCACCTGCAGGGTCACGCGGTAGAAAAACCGCATATCGATGGAGTAGAATCCCCGGTTGAAGGTCACCGGCTCCACATCGGTGTAAACGTACAGCAGCTCCGCCGTGCCGCCCCGAACCATCTGGCATCCGGACAGCAGCTCCATAGCCGACGCCGTGGGATAGAACCGCAGGTCCTCCACGCAGTCCTTGTCGCGGCAGGAATCGAAGATCTTCCGTGTATGGATACAAACGGACTCTCGAACACTGCTCAGATCGCAGACCGGGCCCGGCATTCCGTTTTCAGGCATGAAATAAACCTCCCATTAAGTAATGAAGGGGCTGGCTGCGCCCTTCATTCCAGTGTATGCCGCCTGCCGCCGGTGGTGCGGGAAAAAGGCCTGTACAAATCCGGGAATTTCCGGTATAATAAAGAAAAACGGTTGGAGAGGATGGGATACGCATGGCTGCCGGATTCATTCACGATAAGCTGGAGATCAAATTCCTGATTCTATATATTGCCGCCCGGGTATCGGAGCCCCTGCCGCCGGAGGGCATGCAGGAGCTGACCATGTGTGACGACGGCATCGACTACTTTGCCTATGCCGAGTGCCTGAACGACCTGGTACGGACGGAGCATCTGCGCCTGACGGAGGACGGCTGCTATGCCATCACTCCCAAGGGGCTGAAAAACAGCGAGATCTGCGAGTCCAGTCTCCCCTACTCCGTGCGGCTGCGGACGGATAAGAATGTGGCGGAATACAACCGCCTCCTGCTGCGGAAAAACCAGGTCCAGAGTCGGGTGGCCGCCCAGGAAAACGGCTCCTATCTGGTGGAGCTGCGCCTGCAGGACGATGTGGACAGTATCCTGCACCTGGAGCTCACCGCCGCCACCGAGGCCATGGCCCGGGATCTGGCGGACCGGTTCCGGAAGGACCCGGAGGGCATCTACACCCGGCTGCTGTCGGCCCTGTATCCCCCGGCTGAATAAAAATCCCCCCTGGAGGACACACGTCCTCCAGGGGGTTCGCTCATCCTGCGGCCATGGTCAGCAGCCGGGCAGCAATGGGCCCGGCGGCGTCCGCGCCGCCGCCGCCGTTTTCCACCAGCACCACAAAGGCCAGGGGCAGATCCTCGTCCGCCACAAAGCCCGCGAACCACGCATGGGGCGACTGACCCGGCGCAGCCTCGGCGGTGCCGGACTTGGCGCACACCGCCAGCGAGCCGAACATGCTCTGTCCATAGGTCTGCTGCACATTGTTGCGCATCATATCCCGCAGCACCCGGCAGGTGTCCGCGTCAAAGGGGGCCTTCAGAGACGGCGCGCCGTCTCCGGGCAGAGGAATGCCGTGCATGGTGGTCTCCTTATATACCAGCCGGGGTCCTGCGGACCTGCCGCCGGTGATGGAGCCCAAGAACCGCAGAAACGCACAGGGATTCACCAGATCGTCGTACTGGCCCACACCAGACCAGCCCAGATCTGCCCCCTGACCCACGGTAAACTGTCCGGCCGCCGCGCTGATGCCGCTGACGGTGAAGCTCTCCGTCAGTCCGGCCTTTTCCGCGTATCGAGCCAGGGTCTCGCCCCCCAGCTCCACCGCCATCTGAGCATAGGCGCAGTTGCAGGACCGGGCCAGGGCGTCATACAAGTCCATATCCCCGTGGGCATAGGGACAGGTGATAACGCCGCCGTCCAGCTCCAGACGCCCGGTGCAGGTGAAGTGCCGGTCCAGAGCGCCGTCCAGATTCTCCAAAGCCGCAGCAGTGGTCACCAGCTTGAACACGGAGCCCGGGGCAAACGTGGACGACAGCACCCGGTTCAGATACACGCCGTCATACCGGCTGTCCCCGTCCCGGATCTCCGGCGGTTCCGCCGGGTCAAAGGTGGGGCTGGACACCATGCACAGCACGTCGCCGGTGCGGTAGTTGTACACCGCCACGGCCCCCTTCCGGCCGTTCAGGGCCTCCAGGGCCGCAGCGTTCAGCTCTGCGTCAATGGTCAGATATACCTTGTGTCCTCCGGCGGAGGTACCCGTCAGCGGGTCAAAGCCCACCAGGCGCCGCCGCATAGCCGCCTTGGCAGAGGTGGAAATGTTGTCGTCCCGGTCGCCCACCACATGGAGCGTCGCCCGGCGAATGGTGCCGTCCTCTGCCCAGCTGCCGGAGGCCCCGTCATACAAAAGCACCCCGTTGCGGTCCAGCACCTGACCCAGGGCCAGCCGCCCATTCCGATAGGCATGGTCATTGGCGGAGAAGGCGGCCCACTGTCCGCCCCGCACCACATACCGCACGCAGAACAGCACCACGCCCGCGCCCAGCACAGCGATCAGTGCCAGCACCAGCATGGACCGCAGCTTTACCTGTTTCAAGACCGCTCCTCCTTTCCGAATATCTCATCCACAGGAACCCCGGGGATCCCGTCGAAGAATCCCTCCTGCCGCTCCGGCGTTTTTTCACTCTTGGGCGGCGGAGAGATTTCTTTTTCCGGCGGACGGCGCACATCGATGGCCTTCAGATAGGCCAGCAGCCCCCAGCAGGACAGCATGCTGGACCCGCCCATGGACACAAAGGGAAATGTCACGCCGGTCAGCGGCAGGATGTCCACCGCGCCCAGCACGTTCAGAGAGGTCTGGAACACCAGCATAGACGCCGCTCCGCAGGCGGCGATGGCATAAAAGCTGGAGCGGGCGCTGTCGCCGGCCCGCAGGGCAAACGCCGCCAGGGCGATCACCGCCGTCACGCATACCAGCGCCAGCAGCAGCCCGAATTCCTCCGACACCACGCCGAATACCAGGTCCGTGTTGGCCGCCCCCACATATTTCAGCCACGCGTCCTCCGGCCCCGTGCCGAACAGGCCGCCGGACGCAGCAGCGGACATGGTGCGGCTCTGCTGATAGCCGGTGGTCTGGGTAAATTCCCAGGCATGCCGCCAGACGGTGAACCGCTGGGCCACATACGGCTTGAAGTGCAGCACCAGTCCCCCGGCAAAGCCCGCAGCCGCCGTCATCATCACGATAGAGGCCAGGTCCCCGGTCCGCAAAAAGGCAATGCACAGAAAGGCCACGAAAAACACCAGCGCTGTGCCAAAGTCACTCATCAGCGCCAGACATCCCACGCAATAGGCGGAAAACAGCACCGTGAAGATCAGGTTCCGCTTGGCAAAGAGCCGGTCCAGGGTGGCGGCCCCCGCCAGGATAAACGCCAGCTTCACCAGCTCCGACGGCTGGAAGGAAATGGGGCCCACCGATATCCAGTTCTTGGCTCCGAAAATGCGCTCCCCCATCACAACGTTGAAGGCCAGCAGTGCCGCCGCGGCCGCAGCCACCGGCCAGCGCAGCTTCACCGCCAGATGCAGCCGCCCCAGCAGCCACACCAGGGTGCCGTAAATGCCCATGCCCAGCGTCACCGCCGCCAGCTGCTTGTAAAGGGCCCCCGGGTCCCAGGCGGCGGTAATGGCAAAGCCCACCGTGGTCAGCAGCAGCGCCAGGGTCTCCAGATCAAACTGTCTCCGGTGCAGCTTCCGGCTGACGGCGTACAGCACCCACCCCAGGCCGCACAATCCGAAAAAGCCTGCGCTGATGGGATAGATATTCTCCGCTCCCAAGTTCGGGGCAAACTGTGCCCACAGCAGCAGCTGAATAAATGTCAGCAGCCACAGGCCGCCCACCGGCCCAGGCCGCCGCCGGGGCTGGCCGGATGGCTGGGGCTTGTCCGACGGGAAAAAGAACAGCTCCACACCGCCCACGGCGATGGAGTCGCCGGGATGCAGATCGGCGGTCGTCAGCGTCCGCTGCCCGTTCAGCAGCACGCCGCTGCTGTGATTCAACGGGTTGACCCGCCATGTCCCGGCCTCGTCCCGGGACAAAATGGCGTGACTGCGGGACACAGAGGGAAAGTTTATGCGAATATCCGACCGTTTTGCGCGGCCAATCACGTTTTCCCAGTGATAAATTTCATACCGCGCACCATTGGACAGGGTCACAAAGCCCCAGCTCTCCCGGTCCTTTCCCCGGAACAGGGACAGGCAGCACCGCACCAGCAGCCAGACTGCCAGCCCGGAAACCAGCGCCCTTCCCAGCCACAGGATCACCGGCAGCGCCGGAGAGATGTATTGTTGTAAAAATGCCGTCATAGCTCGTCTCCACTTGGGTCCTTTTTCTATCGTTCCGATTCTATCATACCATTTTTGCTTGGAAAAGCAACCACCATCAGCAAAAAACAAGAGCACGCTGCCTTGCAATTCTGTAAGATACACGCCTAATAACCATTCCACTGATCGGGCCCCGCAGAGGAAAAACCCTCTGTGGGGCCCGGTTTACGTCTATTTTTCAGCGCGTGGGCCAGAGCGAAATCATCCGGCTCTAACTGTCGGCACACGGACAAGAGGTCCAGGTACGGCACGTGGTCAGACGGATTCGGCGCAATATGCTGTTTTATGCTTTCCGATGAATGAATATGTTTGTAAGCTCGGAGGATTCAGTGGCAGCGATTGCCTTGAATTCAGAAAAGGAAACTCTGGTGCCGGTAAGAACTAAGGAAACTGTGTCTGCTATAGACCGTTGGGTCACAGAAGAAATCGGAGAGAACGAAGAATTCATTGTAATTGGCGTATAAAAAAAGAGCTATCTGACTTCATTTGAAATCAGATAGCTCTTTTCTTGTGAATAATGAAATTCTGTTGCCAAATCGCTGCCACAAGGGGCATCAAGGCTCAAAAAGTCCAGTGCTTACGGGCTTTTTTTCGACCTGTGCAATCATTCCCACTCTTTGCCGGGCCTTGTGATCTAACGGTTTTCGTTTAGATTCTGTGATACCCGGTATTTTGATTCTTTGTATTCTCCATACTTTCAGCCCCATACGATGGCTTGTTATCATATGGGTATCGCCGCCGATAGCGATCCATTCCGGTTTTCCGTGGATAGTATATGACGGCTTCTTTGTATCATATTATACACCTGTGTCTGAGAAAAATCAACTTCCGTTTTTCCAAAGGGATGGTGGTTCTGTTTTTTGTGGCGATTTCCTGCCCAATCAGCGTAAGGCTTAGGCCAAATATGCACGTCGAGAGCGTGGGCGCGGCTTTTACTCCTATGAAAAAATATCCCCCGGGGAGGCTTCCGGCAGAGCATCTCATCTGCTATAGTATGCTCATCGGTTCATACACCCATTTTCGCCTGATCCCAAGGCAAAGACGCAGCGCTTCTTGGGGAAGAAAACGCTGCGTCTTTGTGTAGGGCGGAGATGCAAAGTAATGCCATTTGGGAGGGGCCTTTGGACACACCTATTTTGCAGTATGACAGCGGCGTGATCGCCGCAAAATTGGACCGCACGGAAAAAAAGCTGGTCCACAAAGTATCCTTCCATATTTCCTGCGGGGAAAGTCTGACCCTCATTGGCGAGACCGGATCCGGCAAGACGTTGATCGCACAGTCTATTATGGGCGTGCTGCCCGGAAATGTGAAACTGGTTTCCGGTGAAATAGCATTTTGCGGAAACACTTTGCCGAAGGGGAAAAAACTCCGGCCCATGCTGGGTCGGGAGATCGTATACATCCCGCAGAACGGGCATGAGTTTCTTGACCCGTCCAGAAGCGTCCGCCGACAGATGTTTGACAGCATTGAGAAACTGGACGTTGCGTCTCCTCAGCGATATGCCTTTGCCTGTGAAAAACTGGCACAGGTAGGGTTTACACAGCCTGAAGTCATTCTGGAACAGTATCCCTTCCAACTGTCCGGCGGCATGGCCCAGCGGGTAACCATTGCGCTGGCCCTTTGCTCCAGGGCAAAGCTGCTGATCGCGGATGAGCCTACTAACGGTTTGGATCAGGATAGCAAGCAGCAGACGATGTCCCTTTTGAACGGACTTTTTCCGGATGCGGCCAAGCTGATCATCACCCACGATATTTCCGTTGCGGCGACCTGTGACCGTATCCTTGTTCTGTGCGGCGGGAGAATGTTGGAAACAGGCATTTCATCTGAGGTGCTTACCGCTCCCCATCATCCATATACCAAAGCGCTGCTGGGTGCGTTGGTAGAGAACGGTATGCGGGAGACACCCGCCTTGCGAACAGAAACAGGCTTTTGTCCATTCTACCGCCGCTGTCCTTCGGCAAGGGAGCGGTGCCGCACCGAGATGCCACCGAGAAAAAACAATAGCCGAGAATGGTGGTGCTGCGCGGAATGATCTCCATTCAACATGTTGATAAAGCTTTCAACGGAAATCCCGTACTTCAAGATGTTTCTTTTGATATTCCAGACGGTCAGATATTCGGTGTCTTCGGAAAGAGCGGGATCGGTAAATCCACGCTTGCCAAAGTGCTTTGCGGCATCTGTCCACCGGATGCGGGCACAATCACTCTGGATGATCAGATACTTGTTTCAGCAGACCAGCCGTATGACCGCGGACTTGGTATCCACATTCAAATGGTTTACCAGCAGCCTTACGCCACATTAGACCCCGCTCAGAAGATCGGGGCCGGTTTCATAGAACTGATACGCTATCACCGCTTCAGTCCTAAAGGCGAGGAGTTGTCATTAACAAAAGAAATGCTGGACAAGGTTGGCCTTGCACCTCAGATCCTTGCCCACCTGCCACACCAGATCTCCGGCGGCGAGGCACAGAGAGTCGCTATCGCACGATGTCTGTTATTCCGGCCGAAACTGCTGATTTTGGATGAAGCCACATCAATGCTGGACGTTTCCACCCAGGCCAATGTGCTGGGGATGGTGCGGCGGCAGATGCGGGAAAGCGGAGGCAGTATCCTGCTTATCAGCCATGATGAGGCTCTGGTGAAATTACTTTGCGATCAAATCTATGTATTTGACAATAAAAACCCACGACAGAAGGAGAAAAACCAATGATGAAAAAAGTCACAGCCCTGCTGCTGGCTATGTTGATGGTGTTTACCATGGCAGCCTGCGGTAAGCAGCCGGACACAACAGATGAACCGTCTGCCAAGATCGAGAGTATTACGGTCGGCACGACTGCTGCCATTGAAACGGCAACCTTTGGCGAATACAATTTTGATATGCTGGCCAGCGGTGTATCCGAATTGCCTCTGGTCTATCAGGATACCAAGGGCGAATACCATCCGCTGTTGGCAACCTACGCTACCGAGGATGCCACTACCTGGACATATACCATTCAGGACGGCATGACGTGGTCCGACGGCGAGAGCGTTACTGCCGAGGACATCCTTTTTACGCTCCAGTACGATCAGGCCAACGGAAGTGCCAACTTTGAGCCGCAGACTGACGAAGAGGGAAAAATCACAGAAGCCAAGTACACCGGCTACACTATCTCCGACGATAAGATGAGCATTTCTCTGACGTTGACGTCTCCCAACGTCCGTGAACTGAGCAATATGACGTCCTTCCGCGTGATGCCCAAGCATGTTTATGAGGGCAAGGACACCGTCACCGACGAGGAAGCTCGGATCACCTGCGGCCCTTATGTGCTGGAGTCCTTCAATAAGGAAGCGGGCACCATCACATTCGTTGTGAACGAAAAGTATCCCCAGCAGCCCAATGTGGAAAAAATCGTCTATCAGCTTTTTGGCAACGAGGATACCATGTATCTGGCGCTCCAGCAGGGCGATATCGACATGGTCTGGGCCTACTCCGCCGGTGTGGCAGGAACGTATCAGGATGTGCTGGCCGGTGATGCCAACGTCTCTTTGATCAATGTGGCTGCGGCCAATGCGCCTGCGGTCCTGGCCTTTAACAACGCAAAGGGTTTGTTCTCCAACGAGGATCTGCGTCAGGCGGTTTCCTACGCGCTGGACTATGATGCCTTCAAGACGTATTTCGGCAGTGCCTACGCCGAGATCCCCAATCGGGGCTTTGTACCCGCCACCACAGTCGGCTATAAGGAAACCGAAAAGCTGACTACTGATGCGTCCAAAGCAGATGCATACATGAAAGCGGCCGGTTATGCCGAAAAGAACGCCGATGGCTTCTATGTGAACGCAGATGGTCAGGTCGCTGCTTTCACACTGACGGTCAACGCCGCCAAGGAGACCCATGTGGGCTACGCGGAAATGGTCAAGACCCAGTTGGAGTCCTTTGGTATTCAGGTAAATCTGGATACGGTGGACAAAGATGCCTACAATGCAAAGACCAGCAATAAATTCTCTGAGAACAATATCACCATGGAGGCGGCCATCTATGGCTACACCGCTGCCGGCATGGGTATGGGGAACGGCCTTGGTTCCATCTATGTGGACGGCAGCCACGCCGTACAGGGCGGCTGCCAGGTGTTTGACGAGGAGTTTGCCGCGATCCTCAGCGAGATGAAGGCTGCCAAGACCATTGAAGAATACTACGCAGGTGCAGCAAAGCTCCAGGACTACTACGCGTCCCATATGCCGCTGATTGCTCTGTACTGGGACAACATGATGCTGGCCTATTCCTCTGCGCTGGACAACGTGACCGTTGACGCTGTGTTCGGGCTGAACAACGTCAACAACTGGTTCAGCATCACCAAGAAATAATCATTTTAACGCAGGAGGCACACCGGTGAAAAAGTATCGAAAGAATCTGATCCTTGCACTGGTGTGCTTCCTGATCGTTATTGTTCTGAACTTTTTTCTACCCCGGCTTTTACCGGGGAATCCTATCGCCTATCTCACCGGCTTTTCCGAGGAGGATATGACCCCTGCGCAGGTAGCTTACTACCGGCAGGCCCTCCATCTGGACGAGCCGGTATTCGCGCAGTTTGGGCACTATCTGCGCTCGCTTTTTGACGGAACACTTGGCTACTCCTACAAAAAAGAAACCACCGTTTCTGCCCTCATTGGGCAGCGGCTGGGATACACCTTGCAGATCACGCTGCCCGCCGTGGTTCTCAGCACGGCGCTGGGGCTTTTTGGAGGACTACACTGCGGCTACAAGAAAGGCAGTGGCTTTGAGAGGATTTCGACAACATTCCAGATCATCGTCAATACGATGCCTACGTTTCTGATCGCATTGGTGCTGATGATCCTGTTCTGCTTCCGGCAGCGGTGGTTTCCCTATACCGGGCTGAACAGTGCCGGCGTTGCTCCCGGAACTGCCGCATATCTGTTGGATCGGATACACCACCTGATCCTTCCTGTGCTTACTCTGACCATTGCCGCCGCCCCATCCCGTTATCTGCTGATGCGCAATACCGTCAGTCAGGTGACAGAGGAGAAGTATGTGCTTTACGCGAAGGAACGGGGGTTGTCCGATCACAAGATCAAATTCGGGTATATTCTGAAAAACATCGCCCAGCCCTTCATCACCATGGTGGGCATGAGCGTCAGTACCTGTATCGGCGGCTCTTTGGTGGTGGAAAACATCTTTTCCATCGGCGGCATGGGGAGCCTGCTCTCTGACGCTGTGTACACGCTGGATTATCCGCTGATGCAGGGAATCCTCTTTGTGACAACAGCCGTCATGACCATCTCCATTGTTGTGACCGATGCGATCTGCATCCTTATTGACCCCAAGGTACGCTTCGGAGGTGGTCCGGTTTGAGAAAGCAGCATCTTTCACTTTTTCTTGGAATTGTGATTTTGATTCTTTTTCTGACCGCTGCATTGTTTCCTACTGCGTTTACAGCTTACGGTCAGAAGGAAACGTTCGGTCCGTGGCTTATACCGTCTGCGGAACATCTACTTGGCACCAATGCGCTGGGGTATGACATCTTTACGGAACTGGTCTACGGAACCCGGCAGACGCTGCTGGTGGGCGTATCCAGCAGCACTCTGACCCTGCTTCTGGGAAGCGTAATTGGCACGCTGGCTGCCGGGAAAGGCCTTTTGGGCGGCCTATCCAATGGCATTATCAATGTTTTCGTGCTGCTTCCGAAGCTGGTGACCATGATCGTGCTGGCGACCTTTCTGGGAAGCTCCAGCCGGAACCTGATTCTGCTGATTGCTGCATTCAGCTGGGTAGGGACGGCCCGAAGCGTGAGAGCCAAGGTCATTCACCTGAACGCCCAGCCTTTTATTGAAAACTGCGTGATTCAGGGATACAGCCGGAGACACATCATTCTCCGCCATATTCTTCCAAACCTGTATGATGTATTGCTTTCCCGGTTTCTTCTGGGGGTCAACAGTTGTATTATGATGGAGTCTACCCTGAGCTTTTTGGGCTTTGGGGATCTGTATCATCCCACCTGGGGCACCATGATCAACTTTGCCTATAAACGGGGTGCCTTTCTTCGCCAGGCCTATGCCTATCTGCTTTCGCCGGGTGTGTGCATCATGCTGCTCTCGCTGTCATTCTATCTCATCAGCCTGTATTTTGAACACCGACAGGCTGCCATTCAGGAAAAATAGGAGGTCATACGATGCAAAAGGAACTGGAATCTCTGTGGCAAAAATGCGTGGCATTCCATGGCCACGGCTGCGGCGGTCTTGCAGTCGGCTTTCGGGCGGTGCTGTATGCATGGGAGCTGTTTGGGAGCGACCGGGCGTCCCAGGACGAGGAGATCGTGTGCATTGCCGAGACCGACGCCTGCGGCGTGGACGCTATCCAGGCACTGATGTCCTGTACGGTTGGTAAAGGGAATCTGATCTTCAATCTACAGGGAAAGAATGCTTTCTCCTTTTATCGGCGTTCGGACGGAAAGTCTTTCCGGCTTGTCTTGCGCCCAACACCGGACAAGACCAAGGAGGAGCGGCTGGCGTGGCTCATGGATGGGGATTTCCACGAGATGTTCGACGTGAAGGATGCCCCGGCACCGGTACCGGAGGAGGCCCGGATCTTCAAGACCGTTACCTGCTCTGTGTGCGGAGAACGATTTGCCGAGAGCTTTGCCCACCTTCAAAACGGAGAAATCGTCTGCTCCGCCTGTTATCGTCCGTATACAAGGGGGTTGTGATGGAATACCCGTTTGATGCCCTACACGCTGGAATAGAAAGTCAGATTCTCAATCTTCCCGCCGGTATTCCCGATTCCGAGGCGGTCACACAGGCAAAGGCTCTGCCGGACTCCATAGAAAAATTTCTGGCTTTGGGGAAGGCTTTTTCCCGGCAGCTTCGTTACCGGGAGGCCATTGATGCCTATACGGAGGGCCTAAAATTGGAGCCAGAAAATCTGCCCTTGCTCCGACTGCGGGCGGGACGGTATCTGACGACACTGCAAAGTAATCCCGCCATCGCTGATTTTGAAAAATGCCTGTCCTTGGGTGCGGAAAAGCTGGACAGTCTCTATCGGATCGGCCTTGCCCAGTATTATGCCGGACGGTATGCACAGGCGATGGAGACTTTTGAGAATTGTATGCCCCTCTGCGATGAGGAAATGGGTATTGCAGTTCTTTACTGGCACACGCTGAGCGCTGCCCGGACAGAGAAAGCGCCGACGCTTCTGAAGTACTATCGCCCGGATATGGCGGTGGGGCATCATACTGCTTATGAAAAGGCCATACAGGTCTGGAGCGGCATAACGCCACTTTCGGCCATGCTGCAAATGCTGGAAAGTGAAGAAGATGACCTGGAATATGGTATTACACTGTACGGTCTGCTCTGGCATCCGGACTGCGCCGAAAAAGGCTGCCTTTCCCAAGCACTTCTCCGCCGGGACGGTTTTTGGCCCAGCTTCGCCTATCTCGCTGCGTGGAAGGATTGGGCAGGAATTCCTCCCTCCCGCCGTTGCGCTTATACCCTATAAATCAGTTCAGTATTTACGATCTTCATAGCCTTATTTCGGATGTTATTCATCCTGCCGACCCACTCCATTGGATCGGTAGCTTTCAGGGTCTCCGTGACACCTTCCGCTTCGGCCATCTGCTTTACCAGCCGAGAGAATAGTTCCTCTGCCTGCCGGTCGATGTCGGCAAGATAACCATTTAACTTGCCACCGGTGAGCAGAGTCGCATAGGTTGCCCGGTGATGCTCTTTCTGGTAACGCCGGTGGCGCTGTCCCCACACGCCGATGGGCTGCTGTTCTTCCTCGGGTAGTTTCAAATCTGGAAGAAGGTAATCCCCGACCTGCGTGTAAGTGCCGCCCATTTCCTCAAAAATCGTCTTTGCCATTGTCTGTTCCTACCTCTCATAATTTGTATTTCTGCGCCTTGTGCGCTGGGTTTGCTTTCGCTGCTGCTCCATTGCTTTTGCCTGTGCAATCAGGTTGTCGATCTGCTGGCTGCCAAGAACTTTCCGTAGGAAACGGAAATCTTTCAGTTCGGAGCGCAGAACCTCATTTTCTCCTTTGAGCCGGTCATTGGTTGCGGTCAGATGTTCATTCTCTCGGTAGAGCCGACCGTTGGTGGTGTTCAGCCGGTGGTAGCTGTCCAGAGCCTTGTAATAGTGGTAGAACACCTCTCGGATAACCTCTTTCAATTTCTTAATGAGTGGGTCAACAAACCGCTGCTTATAGGTCTTGGTGGTCATTAGGGCAGGCGGCTCGGGGAGCTGAAATTCTTCTGTTTCCAGCCGTTGCTCTAATCGCTCAATGGATTGTGCGCCCTGGTCGAAGTTGCTGATCCGATTCTGCACCGTTTCCAGCTCGTCCTGCTTTTCGGCCAGGGTGCTGTCCAACGCCGCAATCTCTTTCTCCCGTTCCTGCTTCTTGTAATCCAAAACAGAGAGATGCTTGTCGTGGGAGCCTTTCTGCTCCCACTCAATTCCATGCCGTTCCATCACAGCAGCCAGATGCTCCTTTTCGGACTGTACCCACTGCGCCCATTCGGTAGCGCCTCGTGTGCCGCCCTTGAAGCCTTGCGCCGCCAGCGCCTGCTTCAGCGACACACGGGTATCAAGCCCTCGCTTGCTCCCGGTGGTAAACGGCACAAAGTCAATGTGGATGTGTGGCGTGGCCTCGTCCATATGGAGGTGTGCCGAGAACACCCGGAGGTTGGGATTGCGTTCCTGAAAGCCCTGATAATATTCGTCCAGAATTTGCCTTGCCAACTCTGCATACTCGCCAGTGGCGCTCATATCGTCCTGATTGCCGACTTGCAGGATAATCTCGTGAAATGGCTTCTCCTGATTGCCGGAGCGGATTTTTTCATAGTAGTTTGGAATGCGCCTGTCTGCACGGGCTTGCTTCTCGTTATACCGTTTCAGAGCCTCATCGAAAAGCTGGTGGTATACGGTCTGGATGCGCTCGTTGCAGTAGTCAATGTTCAGGTGTGTGCGGCTTCCGTCCACATTCTCTGCCTGGAATTTGCGGCTGTTATGGTTGACAGAGCCTTTGCCCACCTCGGCACTGATCGTTCTCTTCATAAAATCTCACCTCCTCTCTCTTACCGGCCGCAGCCGGGGGTTCTGTTACTCTTGTCAAGAGTAACGCAAAAGCACTTTTGACAGCCTGCGGCCATCAAAAGATGCTGTTTGCGGTCCTCCGGACTCAGGCTCCCTTTGTCTGCTTCGCAGACATTTCCCCCGCTATCGGGGGAATCTCCCCTCGGGGGCTATGGGGCGTTGCCCCGGCAACTGCGGTTGCCTCCCCAGCGCTCAATGCCCTTTGAAAAGGGCAACCGCACGGCTTGCCGAAACTTCCATGCGTGACAAACCGTGACGGTGGTGACGATGCTTTAGACCTCGCCACCGCCCACCAAAAGACCGTCACGGTCGTCACCCTTTGACACGCTGTTCGGCTCCATCTCCTTCCACAGGGAGATTTTGCGTCCACCGTGATTGCGGCTTGCCTTGTAGTGAATATCGTGATCCCGCAGCAGCCGTGCAGAGCTGACGCTCAGCCGAAGGGATAGCACATTGGGCTTGCAGTCCAGATGTAGCAGGCAGCACAGCTCGGATGCTGTACCCTCCCAGCGTTCACCCGCCGAAGAAAGAAATGCTGCGATGCTTTCCAGCAGCGGGTCGGGCGGCTCCTTCCAAAGCTCTGTCTCAATGCTGTCCAACTCCCACGCCAGCGTCTGAGGATTCTTGGTCAGGTGCAACCGCTGATCCTCCTGATCTCTGCCGGTGACATCCAGCACCGCCGCATTGGAGGTGCGTTTCTCTTTACTGAGAACAAATCCGCCATCCGCTGCACCCAACAGGCCATTGGTTCCAGCAATCATATCGAATTTGTCATCTGCCGCCAACTTGCGGGTGTGGTGAACGATTACCATCGTCACCTTATAGCTGTCGGCAACAGTCTTCAGCCGGGCCACAATATCGTAGTCGCTACTGTAGCTGAAATCCGCTCCGCCAACCTCACGCACCCGTTTCAGGGTGTCGATGATAATCAGGCCGGTGTTGGGATGCTCTTTCATAAAGCTGCGAATCTGATCCTCCAGACCGCTGTTGGCTGTTTTACAGTGGGTGGCAAAATACAGATTTTCTGCCGCCTCAGCGCCGAACATCCGGAATAGTCTCCGCTGTAAGCGGGCATAATTATCTTCCAGCGCAAAGTAAAGAACGCCCGTTTTCCGCACCTTATAGCCCCACAGGGGAAGTCCGGTGCTGACCTGATAGGCAAGCTGGGCCATAAGAAAGCTTTTTCCTACCTTCGGAGAGCCTGCCAACAGATAGGCTCCCCGATACAGCAGGCCGTCGATCAGCGGCTCCTGCCCCTCAAAGTCGGTGTCATAGAGGGTGGTCATAGACACCGTTTCCAGATAGTCCGGAGCCATCCTTCTTTGAATTTCTCGGTATAAATCGTCGTCAGCCCCCTTGAAATCCGGGTCAAAATCGGTTAAACTATTGTCAGTAAGGTTTTGGGATGACTGCTCCGTATCTGCGCCAACAGATACAACGGGAGCGGTCATTTCTTTTTCAAGCTCCATCTGCATCGTCTCCTGTCATTCCTTTCAGCGTTGCGATCAGCAGCGTCAGCGTGTCCCGCATTTCATCGGTGACGCCGCCCGCATCGCTGAGCCGCTGAAGCTGCGATAAAATCTTCTCCATCGTGGTTTTCAGCGCCTTATATACCCTTGGATTGGGGTGCACCACAATGTCCCGCTGCATACAGCGCCGGTAGCAATATTCCTGCTTGGGCAGGCCGGACAGGGCCACGGCCTCGTTGAGCTGTTCATTTTCTTCCGGCGATACCCGAAAACCGACTGTGATGTTCCGCCAACGGTTGTGTTCATCTCTGCTTTTTGCCGACACTACAGTTCACTCCTCTCAAAGTCCAGCTTTTTCGCCATTTCCGACTGTTTGGACGGAAACAGATGGGCATAGCGATAGGTGATCTCGATGCTCTCGTGACCCACCCGGTCCGCAATGGCTACAGCGGAAAAGCCCATATCAATAAGCAGGCTGATGTGACTGTGCCGCAGATCGTGGATTCTGATGCGCTTGACTCCGGCGGCCTTGGAGCCTCGGTCCATCTCGTGATGGAGATAGCTTTTGGTCACGGTGAAAATGCGGTCCTTCTTTTTTACCCCATAGAGCATCCCCAGATAGTCCTGCATTTCCTCGCAGAGAAACTCCGGCATCTTGATCGTCCGGTTACTTTTCGGCGTTTTCGGGTCAGTGATGATGTCCCGACCGCCGATACGCTGATAGGATTTATTGATCGTGACCGTCTGCCGTTCAAAATCGAAATCCGCCGGGGTCAGCGCCAGCAGCTCTCCTTCCCGAATGCCGCACCAATACAGCATTTCAAAAGCATAGAAGGAAACCGGCTTATCCATCATTTCTTCGGAGAATTTCTTGTATTCCTCCTGCGTCCAGAAAAGCATCTCTCTTGCCTTGGCTTTCCCCATATTGCCGACCTTGGCGGCTGGATTGTCTTTCAACCCATAAAACTTCACGGCATGATTGAAAATAGCACTGAGCTGATTGTGCAGCGTCTTGAGATACACCGGCGAATACGCCTCGCCGCTCTTATCCCGACATTTGATCATCTCATTTTGCCAAGCGATAATGT
>OLNY01001554.1_pt1 | contig 17903 bp, 19 predicted proteins | sample 1671981 | NCBI WGS metagenome assembly OLNY01 (sample SAMEA3136632, study PRJEB25190) | human gut metagenome | biome: human gut; feature: human-associated habitat; material: faeces | place: Austria | collected 2013
GTGCCTCAAGCGCCGACTGATATTCACGGTAGTTTGCGTTCATTGAACGGGCAATTTCGCCTTTTTTACAGCAGTTTTTCACAAAAGATTTTTCAACATCTCTTTCGCCTATTGTGCCGTTCGATTCAAGATACTCTTCAAGCCTTGCAAAATCGTCACGGGTGACACCGCCCTTGTGTTCATAGCAGTACATTTTCAGTCCGCAGGTTTCGCAGACTTCATTTCTTGTACCCTCACAAACAGCGTCAAATGTGGGCGAATAGAGCTTTTTCATCTTTTCAGAAACTTTTGAAACATCGTTTTTCACATTGCCGACTGCCTTTGAGGCAAAGTCGAGTCGCATAACAATATTTTTTCGCAGAGCCTCTCCGAGCGATGTGTTTTTGTCGCTTGAAAACACGGGCGAAATCACATTGCCGACCTCTTTCGGAAGAACCATAAACACCGCACTTGCGGCAAGGCTTTCAACAAGCACACCCGACGGTGTTCCGAACTGCGAACCGAACGCAAGGCACATCACACCGTTTGAGATTACAAAGGCAATCGCACAACCCAATTTTCCGAGCTGTGAAAAAAGCCCCGCCATAAGCCCTCCGAATGCAAAACCGCCGCAGATGTAGCCGTTCTCTCTTGATGCAATGCTGAAAATCGCCCCTGTTGAAATTCCGCTGATTGCACCGCCCGTAACCGAGCCGTAGCGTGAACAGAGCAAAATGACGAGCATTGCAATAATTCTGCCGAGCGAGATATTCTGCCAAGCAATACTGCCGAAAGCCAGAATCAGGATACACCCCGACATAACCACGCTCGCGGTTTCCTGTTGCGAAAAAACTTCAAAACTTCTGTTGTCGCCTGCAAGGTGCAGTGCTGTGCTGATAAAATATGCCGCCGCACCTGCAATTACCGCCTCGGTTACGCAATCGGCAAAGGTTGTCAGCGTGCTTGTGCTTACGAAAAGCAACGAAACACCCGTTGCAAAAATCGGAACAAAACCCTTGCTTTTTGTAACCTTGTCAAGATCACCGAGCAGCCACCGCAGACCGCCTATTGCCGCCACAACGGCAAGGTAACGAAAGCTATCCGAGGGTTTTAGCAGGACATATCCGAATGCCGTGCCTAAGAGTGATGACAAAAGATACTTTCTCGGAACTGCCGCCGCAAATGATGCCCCGAATGGTGCAAGGCTTCCGAGAACCGCTCCCCGTGACACCAAAATTCCGCAGAGCAGACAACCTGCGTTTGTGAGCATTTTCCGCATAAAATCGCCCTGAACAGCGTCCTGTCTGCGAGCCAAAGTAGTTTTTGCTTCCATAAAAATCAACATCCCTTTAATGATTTACTTCTTTTTGTATTTTTATTATAGGATATTATGGGTAACAGTTTTGTCTTTTTGTGAATGAGAATTTTTATATTCTTTTGTAGAAACAAAGCTTTGAAAAAACTTAATAAAGTAATTACGCAAAAGATTGTTCAACATTAAAAAAAGCCGTTGTTAAAATTCTGATTTTGCATTATAATGGAGTAAACCAAAGTGAAAGGACAAACAAAATGATTATAATGTCAGTTGACCTCGGAAAAGCACGCACAGGCATTGCTGTATGCGACAAAACCGAGTTTTTAGCGTCGCCATATACAGTTATTTTTGAAAAGTCACCGAAACAGTTGCTTGAAAAGGTGTCAAATACAGCCAAAGAAACAAAAGCCGGAAGCGCCGAAAGGCCTTGCCGCCCTGCCGCAGAGCGCGGGAATCGCCGCGCTGGTCGTGATGGTCGCGCTGGCGCTGCCTATCGGCAATTTCCGCGCGCTGCAAAATTCGGGAACGCATCGAAGCTGGCGCATGCGGGGCTTAGGGTCACAATATCGCCCGAAACAGCGTCCTTATGCGCGGCTGCTACAGCCTCGTCAATATTTTTAACCCTTACAATTTCCGGCTCGCCATTGTAGTTTTTATCGGCGCGGATGCATTTTTCGATCTTTTCGGCGGTATCTCCGCATAAATAAAGCTTTTTGACCTTTTCAATCACATAGGGCACCATGGGTTCAAAGGGGATGTGCTTATCATATCCGCCCGCTATAAGCAGCACCTTGCGGTCGAAGGCCTTGAGCCCCGCTATTGTGCGGGTGGGGCTTGAAGCTATCGAATCGTTGTAATACTTAACGCCGTCAAGCTCGCGAACAAATTCGATTCTGTGCTCAACGCCTTTAAACTCGTGCGCGACGCGCTTTATTGAGTCTATGCCCACATAGCCCCAAACCGCCGCTATGGCAGCCAAATAATTTGCGACATTGTGGTCGCCGAGTACCGCTATCTCGCTGCGGTGCATAATGGGTGCGTCAATCCCGCGGTACGCCATATGAATGGTGCCGTCGGTATCAAGCCACGCGCCGTTTTTAAGCGGCTGCTCCATGCTGAACGAGAGCGACTGCCCGCGAACATACTTTCTGAATTCGCGGGTTATATCGTTATCGCGATTGAGCACCGTGCGCGAAAACGCGTTTTGGTGCAAAAGAATATTTTTCTTCGCCTCAACATATTCGTCCATATCCTTATGAATGTCGAGGTGATTGGGCGCTACATTGGTAACTACCGCCACGTCGGGGCTTTTGCGCATAGATATAAGCTGAAATGACGAAAGCTCGACCACCACAAAATCTTCGGGCTTTATGCTTTCAATTTCGGGCAGCAAGGGCTTGCCTATATTGCCGCCGAGGTGCACCGTTTTTCCCTCTGCCTCCAGCATTTTGGCAATAAGGGTGGTTGTGGTGGTTTTTCCGTCCGACCCGGTAACGGCGAATATCGTTGCGGGGCAAAGATCGAAAAATACCTCCATTTCACTCGTGACCGCAATTCCCTTTTTGCGCGCCGCCTCAAGCTCGGGCAAATTAAAGTTCATACCCGGCGTGCGGAATATAATATCAACCTCTAAATTATCAAGATAACCGTCGCCGAGACGGAGTGTGGCGCCCGCGTTTTCAAGCTCATCAGCCAATGCGCCTATCTGTTCGCGGCTGCGGCGGTCGCAGGCGTAAACTGTCGCGCCCTTACTCAAAAAATTCAAAACCAGGGGAGTGTTGCTCACTCCTATACCGCACATTGCGATTTTTTTACCGTTTATCTGCTTAAAAAACTGTTTGCAATCCAAGCTAATTGCCCCCAATATATCATTATACCTTTCTATTATACTTAAAGCGGCGGGAAATATCAACATATACCGCGCCGTTTTTAAAAATAATTTACTTTTTTATGCATTTAATGCGTCGGCGTATAATACGGCAGGCAAATTGCAATAAAAAAGCGCCGCTGTGTATGCGGCGCGTGCAGTTTGTCGATAAATCATTGAATTTGTATTTGCGGCGGTAACGCCGTATTTTTCGTTTTTCCCACGCCTGTGCGGCGGAAAAACACCTTGTAAGCGAAAAAACGCCGAATAAGCGTTTTTTCAAGGGCACTGGGGTGAGTACCCACGGAGCTTAACAATCGACTGCCGCCAGTGGCGGAAGAAAGGAGATTGTTATGGCGCCGCGGTCAAAGAAAATTCGCGCTCCAAGCGATTATTTTCTGTGTGTTCCGCAAGAGTAGGGAGCGCAGTCAAAAATCTTTAATTTTTGCGAGCGGCATTCCCGTAGGGGATCGTGTCGACTTTTTCGACACGATCAAGCGGCGCGTGCAGTCAATCGGCAAATTCCTTTTCAAAGCAGCACATAATATTTTCATCGTTGGAGCAGATTATTTTATCTGCCAAAAGCTTAATATCCTCACAGGCGTTTGCCACGGCGTATTTTCTTGCGTTTGTTTTAAAGGCGGTTATATCGTTTTTACTGTCGCCTGCCACCGCAACATTGCTTATATCGGTCCTGAGCTTTTTGCAAAGCCATATGAGCGCTGCTCCTTTGCTTGTTCCCGGAGGGCATATCTCCAGATTGTTCTGCAGTGACGAGGTGATGAATATTCCGCCGAAAGCCGACTTAAGGCGTTTTTCGCAGTATGTTCTTTCATTTGCGTTTTTAAAGAAAACATCAAACAGCTCGGTTTTGCGGTCTTTATCATCGAAAAGTGCGGCAAGGGAATTAACTGCACGTCTGCTTTTGAACATTTCGGGCATGAAGCTTTTATCTATATTATAATAATTCAGCTGCTTAAGGTTCAGCTTTTCGCCCTCGACCAGCGGCGTACCGTCCGAATATACCTCGATAAAGGTCTCATACTCTGACAGGATATTAAATATTTCCCATGCGGTATCCGCGGGAAAACAGTCATATTTAATGAATCCCTTTCCTCTTTGCCAAACGCCCGCGCCGTCGGAGAAAACAATATATTTGACGCAGGTATTTTCGCGCAGCTCCGCAGGCACCTCATACAGCGTTCTTCCGGTTAAAAGAACGGTGCTTATCCCTTTTTCCGACAGTCTTTTGATTGCCTCGAGATTTTCCCATGAAACCTCGGTGCTGCTTGAGAGCAGCGTTCCGTCCAAATCGGTTGCAATATATTTTACCGCTTTTTCCTTTTTATTTATCTGTATAACATACCTCTCCAGCGGATATGTCCAAAGCGTGGGAATATTTATGATGATGAATTTAGATGCCGCCTCCGTAATCGGGTTCGACATATTGTTTATCTCTAAAAAAGAGCCGAAAACGCCGCCGATATACGAGCTTATGAGAATATTGAAAAGCGCGAGGATAAGGTACATAACGGAGCTGTAAACGGGATTAATATTTGAATGAAAGGTTATTTTTCGGTTGATGAGATATGCCGCTATGTAGCCTACACAGGTTGAAATCAGGTAAGCGAACAAATACCCGCGATATTTGATTCCGAGCAGCGATAAGACCGCATTATCGGGGAGCGGAACGCTTATAATGCCGTCAAATACACGGTATATCAGGAACAGATAGGTCAAAATGTCCAATGCAGAGGTAATAACAACAGATATATTGAACTTAATAAACTTCCATAATTCCTCATTCATTTTCATCAACCCTTATTTTTTATTACAGACTTCGCATTATCTGAATAATAGCATTTTTCTGTTAAATCAAGGGTATGGCTTTTGTAAAATTCGGGTAAAATTTTATCCCCGCTCGGCATTAAACCGAACGGGGACGGTGGGTTATTACAGTCTGTCGACAAACTCTCTCTCGCCGCCCTCTTAGAAGGGCGGCGGGCTTTTTTCTGCTTATTTTTGTCTGTTTCCGGATATTTCGATTAAACACGCTTTGAAAATTAATGTTTGGTCAAATCGGTTAAATCCATATCATTGTTAAGTAACGACAACGATTTAAAAAATTTTTCAATTTCTTTTTTCTTTTCGTATGTTGAGCCGGGAGTCGCAGTGGTATTATACAATGACATAATCTTTCCCAAAAGCTCATAAATATGCTTTAAATCATCTGTGCCGCACTGTTTTGTCAATGCAGCCTTAATATCGCGGTAAAATGTTGCGTAATACACCGTGCCGGCGCCGTAGGTTACCGTAATATCGCATAATTTTCCGTAGGTCTGCCCGCAAATCTGCTCCGTATGTATTGCCGCATTAAGGGCATTGCCGTAATGCTCTTTATCGGGCGAGTCAATTGTATTGCCGATTGCGGTATATAACCCGGCAACCGCATTTTTTTCGGTGACGAAAAGTTCATTAAAAGCATTATCGTATTTTTTCGCGTCTTTTTGTTCTCGAACGGCGTTGAGTATATTGGGCAATGCAAGCAGCGCGGCCGCCGCGAACACACCGATAATAATTATTATTTTCTTTTTCATATAAATTCGCCGTCCTTTTCCTGAAAGATATATTCGCCTTAAATATCGTCGGATATTATTTTCCAGTAATATTTTCTTTTCGCCTCGGGGAAATCGTCAAGCACGCCGTGCTCCGGGTCAAAAAATTTGCCCTTAAAGTACAGCGACCAATGCCAGCAGCGCGGTGTTTCCAGGCTTAAAAAGCATATTTCGGGCAGATCCTCGCGCCTGCTTACCGGGACGCGGTTTTTTTCGTATCTAATTCCGAGAGTGTCAAGCGCACGATACATCATATTAAGATCGGTCTCGCGCTCGGTGCCCACAATTTTTATTATCTTATCAACCGTTTCTCCCGAAAGCATGGCAAGCACCGCCTGACCGCACTGCAGCGGGGTGGGTTCATGAATATAAAAGGGGTTTTTGCAAAGCGGCATGGGCGGTCACCTATGCAAAAAAGCGTGCTATTACAGGCACAAGGTATGTTACAAAGGTAACTATTGCCCCGGCGGAAAGCACGCCGAGCACGATTGACGGGAATGCTTTTTTCAGCTTCATTTCAAGCATTGCAGCAATAAGCGCGCCCGTCCAGGCACCTGTGCCCGGCAGCGGAATTGCAACGAAGATAAACAATCCCCAAAATGCGTATTTCTGCACCGTTTCGGATTTGCTGTTCGCCTTATTTTCAAGACGGGTTACAAGCCCGTCGAGCTTGGGCATTTTTTCGCGCATAAAGGCGAATATTTTTTTAATGAATATAATAATAAACGGCACGGGAATAAGATTTCCGATAATAGAAACAAATATAACTGCCCAAAAAGGCAGCCCCATGCCGACGCCTATGGGTATTGCGCCGCGCAGCTCGATTACCGGGACCATTGAAACAAAAAAGGTGATAATAAGCTTTCCGAGGGTTGTGCTGAAAAACGCCATAAATTTCTCCTTATCTGCGCAGGGCGGGGATTATTCTGCCGAGTGCTGAAAATAAATACTTATAATTAACCGCCGCCACCGCAATTACTCCGAGCACCTGAACGGGAATCCAGAACGGAAGCTCGAAAACAATAAAAGCGGTTTGCACAAGGGTTATTGCGGTATTTGCGGCAACGCTGCCGCCGTAAAGCTTAAAGCGGATATATTTTCTTGAATTTGCGGCGCGGATCAAAAACACCGCGAAATAGCTTATAAAGGTAGCTATCGCCGCGCCCTGAACACCGAGGGGAGAGGGTATAAGCAGAAAATTAAGCGCGATATTTATTGCAGCGCCCGCCATTGCGGTTAAAAATGATATTCCGCTCTGTTTGGTAACAACATACACCGTGCCTAGGAATGAGGTGAATGCAGTAAACACCATTGAAAGCGCCAAAACGGGCACATATTTCCACGCTTCATAATACTCTGCGGCGGAGAGAATTTTTATAGCGGGCTTTGCAAGGGCGATTATTCCCGAGCCCGCCAAAAACATAACCGCCTGAAACGAGCGCCACACACCGCCGAAAAACTCGGCGTGCTCCTTTTCGTCACCGTGCGATTCAACAACGGCGGAAAACTGCCACGCCTGCATAAATACGCTTGATACTATGGTTAAAATGGTCGGAATCTTATACGAAACCGCATAAATACCGTTTGCCGTGTTGCCGATATAGCCGTTTACCATATAGCGGTCGGAAACACTGGTTATCCACCAAAAAACCGTTGTGGGGATAAGCGGAATACTGTATTTAAGCATTTTGGCAAATGCTTTTTTGCGCGGGTGCGGGGTGAACTGCAGCCACAGCTTTTCCTTTATAAACATGAAGACCGTGCAGAGAAAATCCGCCAACACGACTGAAAGCACATAGCCCGTAAGCCCGATTTTCATAACTGCCAAGAATATTATATTAAGCGCAATAACAAGAGATGTGTTAATTATTCCCTGCACCGCAAAAAGCGCCGTGTTACCCCGCGCTCTTATAAACTGCGCGCAAAGCGAATGGTAGCAGGAGGAAAGCGTGTATATGACAATAAGCCATATATGCCCGCGAAACTCCTTAACTATGCCGAGCAGCGGAACTATGGGAATAAACATAAGTGCGCCGAGAGTTATAACAATAAAGCCCGCCGTGAAAATACTTCGCCTGCCGCGCTCATTATCAAGCGCAAAGCGGAAAACACCGTCGGTAATGCCGAGCGATATTACGGGGAAAAGCAGGTTTGCGGTTTGGGTTATCAGGTCCGCCGTGCCGTAATCCGAAGGCGACATATACCCGGTGTAAAACCGCACCATGAAAAAAACAAGTATTTTCGAGCCGAATGTACCTATGCTTATAAGCAGTGTGTTTGAAAACAGAGTTTTATATTTATTAGCCAAGCGGGAAGCTTCACCCCTTTACGATAAGCAAGGCAGACATATCCGCCCTTAAAATCGAATTTAAGCCCTATTATCTTACCACATTTATCCGCTGTTTACAAGTTTTTTTAAAATAGTGCTTGACAAATACATATGAATGATGTATCATATGAACAGAAATTCAAATGAATGAATATTCATATGAATGGGGGTTGAAATATGGAAAAGCATATGCACGACCACGCCGAGATGCTTAAAGCGGTGCGGCACGAGCTGCCGAAGGACGAAATGCTCTGTGATTTAGCCGATTTGTTCAAGCTTTTCGGCGATACCACGCGTATGCGCATTTTGTTCTCGCTTTTTGAATCGGAAATGTGCGTTTGCGCCATTGCGGAGCTGCTGGGTATGACCCAGTCGGCAATTTCGCACCAGTTAAAGGTATTAAAGCAGAGCAATTTGATTGCCTGCCGCAGAGAGGGCAAAACAATCTATTATTTCCTTGCAGATGATCATGTGCGAACGATTATAGGTCAGGGATTTAATCATTTAACAGAAGAAAGGAAAATGAAAAATGAAAAAAACATTTGAACTTGAAGATCTCGATTGCGCAAACTGCGCCGCTAAAATGGCGGAGGAAATAAGAAAAATTGAGGGCGTTACCTTTGCGGACGTGAATTTCCTCACCCAGAAAATAACCGTTGAGGCGGACGATAGTGAGTTTGATAACATTATGAAAAAGGCGGTTAAGGTTTGCCGCAGGGTTGAACCCGATTGCCGCATAATACTTAAATAAAGCAAAAAGGGGAGCTTTTTATGAGCCGCAGACATAAAAAAAGGCTTATCCGCATAATTGCGGCGGCGGTGCTGCTGGTTGCGGCGGCGCTTATTCCCGTTGACGGGTGGCTTAAAGCCGTTATATTCCTTATTCCTTACTTTACCGTAGGGTACGACGTGCTGTGGGGCGCTGTAAGAAACATCGCCCACGGTCAGGTTTTTGACGAGCAGTTTTTAATGTCTATTGCAACTATAGGCGCTTATGCCTCGGGCGAGTACCTTGAGGCGGTTGCGGTTATGCTGCTTTATCAGGTGGGCGAGCTTTTCCAAGGCATTGCCGTGGGTAAAAGCCGCAAGAGCATTTCAAGCCTTATGGATATCAGACCCGACAGCGCCACTGTGCTGCGCGACGGCGCGGAAATAAAGGTATCTCCCGAGGAAGTATCCAAAGGGGAAACAATTATTGTAAAGCCGGGCGAGAAAATTCCGCTTGACGGCACGGTGCTTACGGGCGAGACCTCTGTTAATACCGCCGCGCTTACGGGAGAAAGTATGCCGCGCGATATTAAAGAGGGCGATAAGGTAGTGAGCGGGTCTGTAAACCTTACGGGCGTTATAACCGTGAAAACCGAAAGCGTTTACAGCGAAAGCACGGTTGCGAAAATTCTCGACCTTGTGGAAAATTCATCATCTAAAAAAGCTAAGGCTGAAAACTTTATTACCCGCTTTGCAAAGTATTACACCCCCGCGGTGGTTATAGCGGCGGTGGTGTTGGCTGTTTTGCCGCCCCTTATTATAGGCGGCGGTTGGAGCGATTGGCTGCAGCGCGCGCTCAACTTCCTTGTTGTTTCCTGCCCCTGCGCGCTTGTAATTTCGGTTCCGCTCTCATTCTTCAGCGGTATAGGCGGCGCGTCAAAGCGTGGCGTGCTTATTAAGGGCTCGAATTATCTCGAGGTGCTTTCAAAGGTTGAAACCGTGGTTTTTGATAAAACCGGAACGCTTACAAAGGGCTGCTTTACCGTCAGCGCCATTCACCCCGAAAAATCTGACGAGGCGGAGCTTCTGGATGTTGCTGCTGCGGCGGAGAGCTACTCAAACCACCCGATAGCCGAATCTATAATCGCGGCGCATAAGGGTCACATTGACCCATCGCGCATAGGCGAGGTAAAGGAACACGCCGGAATGGGAATTGAGGCGGTAATAGACGGCAGAACGATTTTCGCCGGCAACAGCCGCCTTATGGATAAGGTGGGCGCTAAATGGCACAACTGCCACATAAACGGCACTGTTATTCATATTTCCGAAGGCTCTGATTATTTGGGACACATAGTTATTACCGATGAAGTAAAGCCCGATTCAAAGGACGCTATAGCCGCACTTAAAAAGCTCGGCATTACCAAAACCGTAATGCTCACGGGCGACCGCAGGGAAATAGGCGAGGCGGTAGGCAAGGAGCTGGGGCTTGACGAAATTCACGCAGAGCTTATGCCGGCGGATAAGGTTACGGCGGTTGAAAAGCTGATAAGCGAAAACAAGACACTTGCTTTTGTGGGCGACGGCATAAACGACGCGCCCGTACTGGCGCGCGCCGATGTGGGCATAGCAATGGGCGCTATGGGCAGCGACGCGGCTATTGAGGCGGCGGATATAGTGCTTATGGACGATAAGCCCTCAAAGTTGGCGGATGCGGTTAAAATTGCGAGAAAAACTATGTCAATAGTACGGCAGAATATAATCTTCGCGCTGGCGATAAAGGCGGCGGTGCTGCTGCTGAGCGCCGTAGGTCTTGCGAATATGTGGATAGCAATTTTCGCTGATGTCGGCGTTACGATAATAGCGATATTAAACGCTATGCGTGCAATGAAGTAAAACATTCGTATCCTGACAAAAAGCCCCTCACACTTTAAAGTGCGAGGGGCTCAATCTGTCACTTAAAAATTTGCTTTTGCGGCGGCGACTCCGCATATTTCGCTTTTTACGCACCGCACATTTTCATTACAAGGCTGTGCGGCAAAAGCTTTGCAAGCACACGGTAGAATTTGTAAAACAGCAGATTGGTGTAAACTCCCTTTTTGCGGGCGGAAGCCGCAAGCGATTTTTCCGCCATGACTGTGGGGTTAACGCGCGGCAGGGTGTCAAAGGTGTGGCTTGAGCCCGGCGCAATCCCCGCAAGGGGCAGAAACTCTGTGTCCATAGGCCCGGGGCAGACAGCCAAAACATTAATCCCCCGCGGGCGAAGCTCCGAGCGCAGCGCTTTTGAAAGACTTAAAACATACGCCTTGGTAGAGCAGTATACCGCCATTCGGGTATTCGGCGCAAAGGCGGCTATGGAGCAGGTGTTGACGATCTCACCGCCGTTTTTCATATACGGCAGCGACACTGAGGTCATAACCGTCAGCGCTTCGCAGTTAAGGCGCACCATCCCGCCGTTATCCTCATATGAAAGCTTATCAAAATCCCCGAGTTTGCCGAAGCCCGCATTGTTTATAAGCAGAGCAATTTCGGGTTTTTCCTCTTCAAGCATGGAGATATAGGTCTTAACGCTTTCCTCCTTGGTGATATCAAGAGGTATTATTCTTACCCTTTTGCTTATCTGCTCTGCAGTTTGGCGGAGGTTTTCCTCTCTTCTGGCGATCAGCCACAGTTCATCTATATCGGCGTATCTCCGCGCGGCGGCAAAGGCATATTCGCGCCCGAGCCCTGAAGAGGCGCCGGTTATTACTGCAATTTTCAAAGTTAACACATCCTTTACAGATTATTATATATCAGATAAAGGCGTATTGCAAGCACTTATTAATCGCCGATACAGGTATGTGTTTTAACGGAAAGAGTTAATTTTAAAACCGGGTTTATTTTATTTTGAAATAGGCTTTACTATCAGTCCACCAATCAGTTTCGTATTCGATCTCAATCTTCTGCGCGTTTTTCGGAACCATCGCCGAAAGTCCCTGCTAATACTGAAACAATTCCTATCACAATAAAAAAGATTGCTGCACACGCTATTATTTTTTCGGTGTTGCGCGGTCTGCGGGTCATGCAATTGGGACAGACGGTTTGTGCCGAGGTATAAACAGTTCCGCATTTTTTGCAAATTATCGGTTTTGACATGAAAATTCCCCCAAAAATAAAATCTACACTCACATCATAGCGAATTTCTCGCTAAAAGTCAATAGCGAGAAATTTTCTACATAAAATATTTCCGGAGGGTGATATTTTATGCCGTACTATAAACGGATACGCGATTTAAGGGAGGATAGGGATCTTACCCAAACCGATATGGGTAAGGTGCTCTCCTGCAGCCAACGGGTTTACAGCAACTATGAACGCGGGGATATTGATATTCCCACGACAACTTTAATTAAAATAGCTGACTTTCACAATGTATCTGTCGATTTTCTGTTGGGTCGTACCGATAATCCGAAGCTTAATAAGTAAGAATTATTCCGCCGCCCCGTACATATCATTAAAAAAGGGGGGCGGCGAAATGGAATTTTTTAAATACGGCGGAATAGCCCTGGCGGTGCTGTGCGGCTTGGTGCTGCTTATTTTTGCGTTTAAAAGCGGAAAGCCCTTAAGAATACTTTTGCTGAATGCGCTTCTGGGGATTTCGGTGCTGATTCTTATAAACCTCACAACCCGTTTTACCGGGGTGCATATACCGATAAATCGGTGGACGGCAGGCTTCTCGGCAGGTTTCGGAATTCCCGCGGTAGGTCTGTTTGTGATGCTGCCGTTAATATTCAATGCTTAAATTTTGTTTAAAATTGGCATTCAAATGTTAAATATATAAAAAAATAAGAAAACTCTTGAATAATATGTCATTTTATGTTATAATAATGAAAAACTTGGGAGGAAACATAGAATGAAGTATGATTTTAGAGTACGAAGTGATGAAATCTGTACGGAGGAGGGAGAACGGATAACCGTATACGGTGTTGATGTTATAAGCGAAGGCGCTGCCGTGAAAACGCTTAAGGATGTATTCTGTAACAGGAACGACGCGGAAGCATTTGTGCGTTTTTGCTCTGACGGGGCGATACCGCCCGAAGAGCTTGAAAACGCAGCAGCCGATGCCGTTGATAAGCTCGGCTGCTGCAGTGCGCCGTTTATCTGATTCGGCGGTGAATGCTGTTTATTTGCAGCCCGCATGCACTTAGGGAAAGCCTATTTGGGAGGATAGGCTTTCTCGCAAGGTGCTTATAGGAATAAAAAAGACCGTAAACCGATGTGACTCCAAAAAGTCAGACTTTTTGCAGCGTAGTAGTTTTGACGACTGCTACGCTGTTTTTATGCGGCTAAGATGTTGAGCTGATATTGAACCGGACTCATCCACGCAAGCGTGGCTTTTATCAACAGTGTTATCGGGCTTCTTTTCCGAAGGCGAGGCACTCGGCTTTGTTGACGGAGTGTTTGCATTAAAGCTTCATGGATTTGATCTGTTTGTGGGTGTAATCACAACCGCCTGTGAACCGAGTCCTAAATATGCTCTTGTAACAATATCTTTACCATAATATATTATCGCTTGTCTTTGCGAATCGTTAAATATGTAATTTTTATCGTCATATCCGACAAGCACCAAGCAATGCTCCGGAGCTATCCACTGTATATAGCTGTTACCGTAAGGAATTTTGCGCCCGTTGAACGGCGTCTGCATATCTGTTGTTGCCCACAAAATAACAGGTATATTTTTATCGATATACTGTGAGCACAAATATTCCAGCGTCTGTCCCTGCACCGTTGTCGCCGATAATTTCGCACCTGTTTTGCTAACATACTTATTAACGGCCTTTGTTATTACCGGAGCATAGCAGCCCATACCGCTTCCGCAAGGATCTCCGCCGAAACAAACATTCGGGTCAAAGCTTTCGTAAGAGCCTTTATCCAAATAATTATTGATAAAAGTTTCGGGGCTTATGTTTTGATTATAATATTGCAGCGCCATTACCGCACTGAGGCTTTCGCAGGCTGTTTTATAATTGTCTGACTGGTAAATAAACGGCACATTGATAATTTTCTTTTCACCGGTATTTGTAACCTTTGTTGTAAACCCGTTTTCTTCAAATACTCTTATTTCAATGGTACTGCCGTCTGATTTTCCGGCATAAGCAGAATCAGTATCTGAAACTCCGGTAAATCCATGTTTAATTAGAATGTTTCCGAGTATAATAACTAAGCACAATGCAAAAATTAAAGATTTATTGAGTAATCGTTTTACCTTCATTTTTTCTCTCCTTATTATTTTTCAAAAGAATATATTGCGGCAATATTTCAACCCTCCTTTAAAGGCGCAAATATCCTCTTAAAAACACAACAAACGAAGAGATTATTTAGGTTACAAATTTTTTAAAAATAACATTTTGAAAAATTTGTAACCTGTTTTTTTGGATTGTTGTAATGTCAGGGGAGAAATAATTTTATTGTTTTTTGAAAGGGGGCAAAAAAATAACACGGAAGGTCTTATATGTGTTTCGGTAAAACAGGTTTCCCTCGATTCGGCAGTATAAAAAGTTTTTTCCACTCCGCCGAAAGACCTGTTTAAAATAATCAAAAGGAAACCGCCGGACATTATGTAATTAAAAAGCTGCAGTTAAAATAACAATTTGAAAGGATAGAAATAATGAATAAACAAATTAAAAGATTTTTAGCCTGCGTCCTTATTGTAAGCTTATCGATAATATCTTTAACGCCGGTATCTGCCGCAAAAGCGTTTTCCGAAACAGTTGCCCCGTTTTATAATAATGTTGCTTCTGCCACGGCGACTATAAATATAAACAGCAGCGGCAACCTCACAATCGGATACAAATATTCCGGTTACTCTTCGGTCACAACCAAAGCTGTTATTACGACTTACATTGAAAAGAAGACATTAGGTCTATTTTGGAAACGAGCAGATATAGGAAAAACAAATAATGATTGGATAGATACCGTTAATGATTACAGATATTCGGGAATCAGAACATATCAGTTGTCTTTGTCTGGTACATATCGCGTAACCGTAATTTATAATATTTACGGTTCGGGCGGCAGCGCCGATGAAATCAAATGTCAGGCAAAGGATTCTAATTGATAATTAAAACAAAACACGGTGCCGCATAACAGGCACCGTGTCGAGACTTCTTTAGATCACAGTCATGTAAAGGGTAAAATGAACGGCTGCCGCGGCAGCCGCCCTTGAAATGCCTTGCTCTTTTTGCTATTATGCAAATATGGCGTGCAAGCCGATTTCCGTCTCACACGCCATTTATCACTTTGTTTTTTTATACCGTATTTTGGACTCTACACATAATTTGAAGAAGAACCGAAGCTCTTATGAGCTTCGTGTGCATTTTTATCTATTCTATGGATTCTATCATCTCAATTAAAGTATCTGTTTCAATATTGCCATAAGATATTATTTGGAAACAGTATCCTTGGTCAGTCCAAAACATATAAGTGTCGCTTTCAAAATAATAAATATGAATTTCTTTATCTTCGACTTGCTTTATGGCTTGACTGACTTTTTGATTGTCAATATTCAATTCCGCATTTTGTGTCGCAGATTGGGTGAATACAATTATGTTCCCTTCCGAACTTTCAAAAGTGACATTTCGTCCCGCATCATTCTCCACAACCTGCGTTTGTTTAAATCCTACCGGCAATTTTGTAATAGAATATACCTTTTCTATTTTTTCAGCAGTTTCACCTTCAAAAAAGTATTTTGTAAAACTTTCATAAACCTCAATTATAAAATTAATCACAGGCTCCCTAATTGCCTTTACACTCATAGAAGCTGCAAACAATGTTATGATTGCAACAAACAGAATTGCTACTCGTTTACCAACAGTATTTATAAAAATGTAATATGATTTTCTTTGTGATTTAATGAGTTTTTCCATTTTCTTATTGAATTTTTCGGAAAATGTAAAATCAATACTGCTTTCATCTGTAGGTATGTGAGCAAATTCCGAAGAAACAACCTCACGAAAAGCAGCTTTAAATTCTTCTCTGCTCATTGACAACTTTCTCATCTCCCGTCATATCAAGCAAGCCTAAAAGCATTTTCTTTCCGCGGACCAACTGTTGCTTTGTTGCCGACACGGATTGGTTAAGTGCTTTTGCGGTTTCGTGTACTGTTATTTCCATAATAAAGTGACAGTATAAAACATCTCTGTATTTTTCACTCAAAGAGCCGATTGCGTGAAGCACTTTTTCATAATCAAACTTGGTGCATACCGTATCAAGAAAACTGTTATCCGTAAGATTATCAATACCGCTTATATCAAACTCTATTACGGTATCCAAAGATACATTATCCTTTTTTGTTGCTTTTATTTTGTTCAGGGCAGTATTTTTTGTTGCTTTGAGAAGATAATTACGAAGATCTGTATTGTTTTTAATTTGTTTAACGGTATCCCAATTCTTTTGGGCTATCCGCAAAAACACATCGCCGACTGCGTCTTGAGCGTCGTCCTCGCTTCCTAAAATGGTTATCGCCAAAATAACCATTTGCTTTCTGTGCGAAAGATATATCTCCTCAAATAATTTTTTATCACTCTCATCATCAAGATAAGCTAAATATAAAGCCAGCATACAAAAAATCCTCACAAATCCCTGCCGCCGTATATACAACAATTCAAACGGGCCAATAGGGTACAAATATTTTATTCCTTTATTTTCCAAGTACTTTATTTACGGCGCCTGTATAATTTTTCCGGTTCTGAGTTTCCTGTTGCAAATACTCAAGACCGGAAAAAACTTTTCGTTTACAGGATACCATACCGTATATTATGGTACATAAAATTCCCGTTGTCAAATTTTTCTTTTAATTGTTGTATATTTATGCAATTGGCAGCGGGCGGAGGAAATCCGGAAAAGTGTTAATTACAACAGATGTATTGTCGACAGGTATAACCGAAAAACCATAGGCAGCAGGGAGCTTTTGCCCATGTATGTTTTAAGCCGATTTGTCGGCCTTACGGACCTTTAATGCAACTCGAACAGCTTTCTGTTCCTAATATTTCTTTTTGCCTTCTTCACTCTCAAAAAAGGTCTGAAGCTGCTTTTTAAATTTTATACTTCAAAGGTTTATGTGCTTTTGGAACAGGAAGAAACCAAGCTACAGCAGGTACGACTACAAAAACAAAGAGGGCACAAACAGCCGGAACGGACATAGCATAAAGACTGTTAAAACAAGCGCGGGCGAAGTTGAAATAGCCGTTCCGCGAGACAGGAAAGCCGAATTTGAACCGCAGATAATCAGGAAAAACGAAACATCAATAAGTTGAGATATTGAAGAAAAGATCATTTCAATGTACGCTGTGAGGTCAGAATTGTAAAAAAAGCCGTGTACATAGCAATCGGTATAAATATGGACGTGAAGAAAGATGTTCTCGGTATGTATGTCGGGGAGAATGAAAGCGCAAGGTATTGGCTTTCAATACTTAACGGACTTCGCAACAGAGGTGTCGAGGATATTTTTATTGCCTGCACAGACAACCTGAACGGCTTTTTCGATGCCATTGCCGCCGTATATCCGAAAACTGACATTCAGAACTGTATCATTCACCAGCTGAAAAATTCAAGCAAGTATGTTTCCTACAAAGATTTAAAAGCGCTTATGGCTGATCTAAAGGCGGTATACGCTGCACCGGACGAAGCTTCCGCTCTTGCTGCATTAGAGTTTTTCTCCGGCAAATGGGATAAAAAATATCCCAAGATTTCACAGTCCCGGCAGTCCGATTGGGCAAATTTAAGCACCTATTTCAAATTTCCGGCAGAACTGCGAAAACTGATTTATACCGCAAATGCCATAGAAGGCTTTAACCGTCAGCTGAGAAAGGTCACAAAATCCAAATCTGTGTTCCCGACCGACGACAGTCTTTTCAAAATGCTGTATTTGGCAATGATAGACATTACAAAAAAGTGGACGGGCAGACGGCAGGATTGGAGTCAAATTCACGCGCAATTGTCGGTTTTCTATGCTGACCGTATGCCGGATTAGCACATCACGTCCGGTAAGTAAAGGGTAAATGCACGGCTTCGCCGCCCTTGACTTCCGGTTCCGTCGGCGTTATGGTAGAGAAAAGG
>OLNY01001567.1_pt1 | contig 17771 bp, 13 predicted proteins | sample 1671981 | NCBI WGS metagenome assembly OLNY01 (sample SAMEA3136632, study PRJEB25190) | human gut metagenome | biome: human gut; feature: human-associated habitat; material: faeces | place: Austria | collected 2013
AAGACGAACATCATCCACTGCCCCATCGGCAAGGTCTCCTTCGGCGCCGACAAGCTCTTCGAGAACTACTCCGTGCTCATGGGCGCTATCCTCAAGGCCAAGCCCACCGCCGCCAGCCAGACAGCTCCGCCCAGGAACACACCCGCCAGAGACGCCAGGGCAAAGCCCGCCGTGAACCAGATGAGGGGCGTAGACGGCACCCTTTGTAATGTTAGAACCGGCACGCTGCATCACCTCGCTGAGCAAAAAGGCCCGCGCCGCCGGAGGGGGCGCGGGCTTTTCGTTTGGTGGGATCGATCGGCTTCGATCAGCCGGGAGGCCAGGTCATGTCCCGGCCGGCCAGGACGTGGAAATGCAGGTGGAAGACGCTCTGTCCCGCCTGTTCCCCGCAGTTGGACACCACGCGGAAGTCGGTGATGCCCTGCTCCTGGGTGATCTTGCTGATGACCTCGAAGCAGTGGGCCACCACGGCAGAGTTTTCCGGGGTAATGGCCCCGCAGGACTTGATGTGGGCCTTGGGGATCACCAGAAAGTGCGTGGGGGCCTGGGGGTCGATGTCGTAGAAGGCATAGACCTGGTCATCCTCATAGACCTTCTTGGAGGGGATCTCTCCCCCCGCGATCTTGCAGAATAAGCAGTCGCTCATGGGGTTGCTCCTTTCGTGATTTTTTATGGTTTATTGTTCGGGGACCACGGCGAAGAAAGTCAGGTCCCCGTCGCTGTCGTTGATGAGGCTGTGGGCGTGTCCCTTGGGGCAGTAGTGGCAAGCGCCGGGGGCGAGGGTCTCATAGGCCCCGTCACACAGGACCTTGCCGGTGCCGGAGAGGATATAGATCACCTCACAGTTCGTCTCGTGGGTGTGCAGGCCGATGGAGGCCCCGGCGGGGAGCTTGCCCTGCAAGACTTTTACAGGGCCGTCGCTCCACTTTTTCAGGTGAACTTCTTTTTCCCCATCCCGCATGTGAGGCACGATGTCTACGGGCAGTTTTTCTAAGTCGATCAACATACGGCGTTCGCTCCTTTGCTCACAGGCCCAGCTTCACGGCCACGTAATCGTCCACGGAAGCCAGGGCGTCATCCAGCTTGAGCATATCTTTGCCGCCGCCCATGGCGCTGTCGGGCTTGCCGCCGCCCTTGCCGCCGCAAATGGTGCAGACGTTCTTGACCAGGTCGCCGGCCTTGATGCCCTTGGCGATGGCGTTCTTGCCGCAGACGGCCAGGAAGGAGATCTTCTCATCGCTGGTGGAGGCCAGGACTGCCACGACGTTGGGCTCTTTGTCCTTCAGGAAGTCGCCCATCTGGCGCAGCGTGGCGGCGTCCACATTCTCGCGGGAGGCCGTCAGGACCTTCAGCTCACCCACGGTCTTGGCAGACATGAGGAACTGTCGGGCTTCGCCGACGGAGGCCTCGGCCTTGAACTTCTCGATCTCCTGGTGCAGCTTCTTGGCCTCGGTCATCATGGCTTTGGCCTTCTCCCGCAGCTCACCGGGCTTGGCCTTGAGAACGGCAGCGGCCTCAAAGAGCATCTTCTGATTCTGATTCATCACGTCCAGAGAGAGCTTGCCGGTGGTGGCCTCGATGCGGCGCACGCCGGAGGCCACGGAGAACTCATTGGAGATATGGAACACGCCGACCTTGGCGGTGTTGGACAGGTGGGTGCCGCCGCAGAACTCGACGGAGTAGCCCTCGCCCATGTCCACCACGCGGACGACCTCGCCGTACTTCTCGCCGAAGAGGGCGATGGCGCCCTTCTTCTTGGCCTCTTCAATGGGCAGTTCCTCGGTCACAACGTCATAGCCTTCCAGCACGGCCTCGTTGACCAGGGCGCTGACCTTGGCCAGCTCCTCGGCCGTCAGGGCGGAGAAGTGGGTGAAGTCGAAGCGCAGGCGGTCAGGCTCCACCAGAGAACCGGCCTGGTGGACGTGGTCACCCAGCACGGTCCGCAGGACCTTGTCCAGCAGGTGGGTGGCGGTGTGGGCCCGCATGATGGCCTTGCGGCGGTCCACGTCGATGGTGGCGGTCACCGTGTCGCCCACCTTCAGGCTGCCCTGGGTGAGCTTGCCGTAGTGCATGAACTTGCCGCCCTTGTTCTTCTGCACGTCGGTGACGTTGTAGGTCATGCCCTCGGCGGTGATGGTACCGTGGTCGGCCACCTGGCCGCCCATCTCGGCGTAGAAGGGGGTGGTGTCCAGGACCACGATGGCCTCCATGCCGGAGACGATCTCGTCCACCAGCTGATCCTCCGCCACGATCGCGACCACTTTTGCGCCGGTGATCTCGGTTTTGTCATAGCCGTCGAAGACGGTGGAGGGGATCTCCTTGCCGAACTCCACGCCGGACCAGCCCAGATCGCCCAGGGCCTCGCGGGCCTTCCGGGCGCGGACGCGCTGGGCCTCCATCTCCTCGTCGAAGGCGACGCGGTCCAGGGTCATGCCCTCGTCCTGGACCATCTCCTCGGTCAGGTCCACGGGGAAGCCATAGGTATCATAGAGCTTGAAGGCATCCTTGCCGGAGAACTGCGTCTCGCCCTTGGCCTTGTGCTCGGCCAGCAGGTCGGCGAAGATCTTCATGCCACCGTCGATGGTCTTGGCAAAGTTCTCCTCCTCGGTGCGGACGACCTTGGTGATATAGTCCTGCTTCTGGCGCAGGTCCTTGTACTCGCCCTCGTTCTCGTGGATGACGGTGTCCAGGATCTGATACAGGAAGGGCTCGTTCACGCCCAGCAGCTTGCCGTGGCGGGCAGCCCGGCGGAGCAGGCGGCGCAGGACATAGCCCCGTCCCTCGTTGGAGGGCAGCACGCCGTCGCAGATCATGAAGGTAGCGGAGCGGATGTGGTCGGTGATGATCCGCAGAGACACGTCACTGGCCTGGCTGTCGCCGTAGTGCGCACCGGTCAGCTCAGAGACTTTATTCGTGATGTTCATCACGGTGTCCACGTCGAACAGGGAATTGACGTTCTGACAGATGACGGCCAGACGCTCCAGGCCCATGCCGGTGTCGATGTTCTTCTGGGCCAGCTCGGTGTAGTGGCCCTCGCCGTCGTTGTCGAACTGGGTAAAGACGTTGTTCCAGACCTCCATATAGCGGTCGCAGTCGCAGCCGGGCTTACAGTCGGGGCTGCCGCAGCCGAACTCCTCGCCGCGGTCGTAATAGACCTCGGAGCAGGGGCCGCAGGGACCGGAGCCGTGCTCCCAGAAGTTGTCTTCCTTGCCCATGCGGTAGATGCGGTCCTCCGGGATGCCCACTTCGTCCCGCCAGATGTTGAAGGCCTCGTCGTCCTCCTGGTAGACGGAGGGATACAGCCGGTCCTTTTCCAGGCCCACCCACTTGGGGTCGGTCAAAAACTCCCAGGTCCAGGCAATGGCCTCGTGCTTGAAGTAATCGCCGAAGGAGAAGTTGCCCAGCATCTCGAAATAGGTGCCGTGGCGGGCGGTGTGGCCGATGTTCTCGATGTCGCCCGTCCGGATACATTTCTGGCAGGTGCAGACCCGGCGGCGGGGCGGCTCCTCCTCTCCCTTGAACCAGGGCTTCATGGGGGCCATGCCGGCGTTGATGAGCAGCAGGGAGGGGTCGTTCTCCGGCACCAGGGGGAAGCTGGGCAGGCGCAGGTGTCCCTTGGACTCAAAGAAGGTCAGGAACATCTCTCTCAATTCATTCAATCCATAATACTTATGCATAACATACCTCCGATGTGAAAATACAAAAAAGACTGCAAAAACGGAAACAAAAAAAGCCCCTCCCCACCATAGGGACGGAGCTTCACGCTGCGCGGTACCACCCTAATTTCACAGGCAGACAACACACGCCTGTGATCTCAGTTCATTCTGTAACGGGAATGTCCCGGTCCGGTCCTCCCGGACGGCTCGGAAGTGGCTTTGCGCTGGGCTGGGCCGAGGGGCTTTCACCGCTCCCCCTCTCGCTTGGGCCGCCGCTGGCGCATGGGCTTCCTCATGGCCATGATCCATGTATCATCGCTTGGTTGTTTTCTATTCTACCATGCTTTTTCCCGCTGTCAAGGGCGGAAATCGACGAATCCTCCGGGGATTTTGGCGGAAAGATGGTGGAGGGCGCGAAAAACCGGCAGCAGGATGCGCCTTGCTGCCGGTTTTGGATTCCTTTGGAATGGGTCTTCTCAGCCCTTTTGGCCCAGAGCGAAGGCGACCTTGTTCAGCTCCAGGACCTTGGCGGGGACGTTGGCCTCCAGAGAGGCCTGCCAGGCCTCGGCAGGGATGTTGGGGAAATAATGGGACAGGCGGCCCATGAGGACCATGTTCACCGCCTTGGAGGACCCGGCCTGGTCGGCCAGGGCCAGGCAGTCCATGGCATCCACTTTGATGCCCTTGGCCCGCATCTTATCCACCAGATCCTCCGGGTACTTGGCCAGGCCCGCAATGACGGGCATAGGCTCCATCTGCTGGGTGTTGGTGACGATCTGGCCGGTGGGTTTCAGATACTCGATCCAGCGGGCGGCCTCCAGCAGCTCGAAGGAGACGATGAAGTCGGCCTCGCCCTTGTCGATGATGGGCGAATAGACCTTGTCGCCGAACCGGACATAGGTGACCACGCTGCCGCCCCGCTGGCTCATGCCGTGGACCTCGGAGACCTTCACGTCATACCCGGCGTTCACCAGCAGGTGGCCCAGCATCTTGGAGGCCAGCAGGGAGCCCTGGCCCCCCACGCCTACGATCATAATATTCACAGTTTCCACTTGGCGTATCCTCCTCAAAATCAAACAGTCAAGGCGTCCCGGTGGCACATCTGCATGCACACCTGGCAGCCGATACATTGGGTCTTGTCGATCTCCGCCTTCCCGTCCCGCAGACTCAGGGCCGGGCAGCCGATGCGCATACACAGGCCGCAGCCGTTGCACTTGTCGTGGTCCACCTTCAGGGGGGCAGCCTTGGGGACCTCTTTCAGCATCACGCAGGGACTGCGGGTGATGATGACGGAGGGCTCCTCAGCGGCCAGCTCCTCTTTCAGGACCTGGTCCATCTCTTTCAGGTGGTTGGGGTTCACCACCCGCACCCGCCGGAAGCCCACGGCCTTGCACAGGGCCTCCAGATCCACTTTCCCCGCCGGTTCGCCCCGGAGGTTCTTGCCGGTGGTGGGGTTCTGCTGGTGGCCGGTCATGCCGGTGATGGAGTTGTCCAGGATCAGGACGGTGGAGTTGGTGCGGTTGTAGGCGATGTCCGTGATGCCGGTGATGCCGGAGTGGATGAAGGTGGAGTCGCCGATCACGGCCACGCTGTTCTTCTCGTGGGCCGCGCCGCCGGCCAGATTAAAGCCGTGCAGACCAGAGCAGGAGGCCCCCATGCAGACGTTCAGGTCCATGGCGTTCAGGGGCGGCATAACGCCCAAGGTGTAGCAGCCGATGTCGCCGTAAACCATGCACTTATTTTTCGACAGGGTGTAGAACACGCCCCGGTGGGGACATCCAGCGCACATGACGGGGGGACGGCCGGGAATTTCGTCTTCCAGCGTGACGGTCTCCTTCTCCGGCCGACCGAGACAGCGGGCGACGACCCCCTGGGTCAGCTCGTCGATCATGGGCAGGACGTCTTTGCCGCTGACGGCCACGCCGATCTGCCGGCAGTGGTTCTCAATGATGGGCTCCAGTTCTTCCACCACCAGGACCTTGTCCACCTGGGCGGCAAAGTCCTGGATCTTCTGCACCGGCATCGGCCAGGACAGGCCCAGCTTCAGCACGCAGGCTTTGTCGCCAAAGACCTCGCGGACATATTGATAGCTGGTGGAAGAGGTGATGATGCCGATGGAGGTATTCTCCCCCATCTCCATGCGGTTGAGGAAGGTGGTCTCTGCCAGCTCCGTCATGGCGGCGGTGCGTTCCTCGACGCGATGGTGCGCCTTCATGGAGTTGGTGGTCATCATGACCCGCAGAGGGTCCTTCACATACTCCCGCTTGGGGACCTCCTGCCGCGCCCCCTTCTCCACGATGCTTTGGGAGTGGGAGATCCGCGTACACATCCGCAGTAGGATGGGCGTGTGGTATTCCTCGGACAGGCGAAACGCCTCCTTGGCAAAGGTCAGCGCCTCCTGGCTGTCCGAAGGCTCCAGCATGGGGACCTTGGCAGAGATGGCGTAGTGGCGGGAGTCCTGCTCGTTCTGGGACGAGAACATGCCGGGGTCATCCGCCACGCAGATGACGAGGCCCGACTCGACGCCCTGATAGGAAATGGTAAACAGCGGGTCCGCCGCCACGTTCAGGCCCACGTGCTTCATGCAGCAGGCCGAGCGCACACCACCCAGGGCGGCCCCGTGGGCCACCTCCAGGGCGACCTTTTCATTGGGCGCCCACTCGCAGTAGATCTCCGGGTATTTGGCGGCTTCTTCGGTGATTTCCGTGCTGGGGGTGCCGGGGTAGCTGGAGATCACGCCGCACCCGGCTTCGTATAGTCCACGGGCAACGGCTTTGTTGCCCAGCATCAGTTCTTTCATGTGTTCCTCCGTGTTTCGTTGTCTTCCTGGGGGGCCGTCTCGCCCTCCTTGGTCTGCTCCACCCGTTCCATCACCTCGGCCAAGGCTCCGGTGCCGTAGTTCAGGACCCGGTTGACCCGGCTGACCGTGGCGGAGCTGGCCCCGGTCTCGCTGAGGATGGTGGTGTAGACCTTGCCGGCGTGGAGCATCCTGGCCACGTCGAACCGCTGCTCCATGGCCCGCAGCTCGGTCACGGCGCACAGATCGTCAAAAAACCGGCAGCATTCCTCCACGCTGTTCAGGGCGGCGATGTGCTCATATAGATCCAGGCTGCGCTCTTTCTTTTTTGCTCTCGGCATGGCGTTTCCCTCCTTGCGGCGTATGGCGTTGTCTTAGCTCCGGTTCTGCTGGGCCACCAGATGCTCGGCCCCGTAGCGCTTGCGCAGGACGGGCTTTTCGATCTTGCCGGTGGCGTTGCGGGGGATCTCGGCGAAGATGATCTTCCGGGGGCGCTTATACCGGGGCAGAGCCAGGCAGAAGTCGTTGATCTCCGCCTCGTCGCAGACGGCACCGGGCTTGAGCTCGATGACTGCGCCGCAAATTTCGCCCAGACGCTTGTCGGGCAGGCCGATGACGGCCACGTCCTTGATCTTGTCGTTGGTGCGCAGGAAGTCCTCTATCTGGACGGGGTAGATGTTCTCGCCGCCGGAGACGACCACGTCCTTCTTCCGGTCCACCAGGAAGTAGAAGCCGTCGGCGTCCTGCATGGCCATGTCGCCGGTGTAGAGCCAGCCGTCCTTCAAGACCTCGGCGGTGGCTTCGGGGTTGTTGTAATAGCAGGTCATGACGCCGGGGCCCTTCACGCACAGCTCGCCGACCTCACCCTGGGGCACGGCGTTGCCCTGCTCGTCCACGACCTTGACCTCCCAGCGGTAGCCGGGGATGCCGATGGCACCGACCTTGTGGATGTTCTCCATGCCTAGGTGGACACAGCCCGGGCCGGTGGACTCGGACAGGCCGTAGTTGGTGTCGTACTTGTGGTGGGGGAAATACTCCTTCCAGCGGCGGATCAGGGAGGGGGGCACGGGCTGGGCGCCGATGTGCATCAGCTTCCACTGGTCCAGCTTGTAGTCCGAGAGCTTGATGTCGCCCCGGTCCAGAGCGTCCAGAATGTCCTGCGCCCAGGGCACCAGCAGCCAGACGATGGTACATTGCTCGTCGGAAACGGCCTTGAGAATGATCTCCGGGGAGGTCCCCTTCAGCAGCACGGCCTTGCTCCCGGCAAAGAGGCTGCCCATCCAGTGGAACTTTGCGCCGGTGTGGTACAGGGGCGGGATGCAGAGGAAGGTATCGTCATGCTGGATGTCATGGTGCTTCTGCTCCATCTCAGCGGCCTGGGTCAGGCTGCGGTGCTTATGTAGAATGGCCTTGGGGAAGCCGGTGGTGCCGGAGGAGAAGTAGATGGCGCCGTCGTCATCGTCGGTGATGAGGACCTGGGGAGGCGCAGAGGAGCAGTCGGCAGACAGCTCCCGGTAGCTCTCGGCAAAGGTCGGGCAGTTGTCGCCCACGTAGATGAGCAGGCGGCCCTTGCTCAGCTTCTCGGCCACGCTCTCGATCCGGCCGATGAACTCCGGCCCGAAGACCAGGACCTGGACCTCCGCCAGGTCGGCGCAGTATTCGATCTCCTCGGCGGAGTAACGGAAGTTGAAGGGCACCGCCAAGGCCCCGGTCTTGAGGATGCCGAAGTAGATGGGCAGCCACTCCAGGCAGTTATACATCAGAATGGCCACCTTGTCGCCCTTCTTCACGCCGCGGGAGAGCAGCATGTTGGCAAAGCGGTTGGCCTTTTCGTTAAAGACGTTCCAGGTGATCTCCCGGCGATACGGCTCGTCGGTGGTGGGCTGGATGAGGTCATATTCCTTCCAGGTCATCCGGCGGGTCTCTTTGATCTCAGGGTTCAGTTCCACCAGGGCGGTCTCGTTGCCGTAGAGCTTGACGTTGCGTTCCAAAAAATCAATAACGGGCATAGTGACGGTCCTTTCTCTGTGACGGGTCCAAAGCGGATGCTTCATCCTTTACAGCTTTAAACCCTTAGTGCATTATGTTTTACTCTAGCACGACAGAGCAGGAAAGTCAAGGGAGCCGTTCGACTCCCTTGCTGTTTCCGTCAAAAATTTTCCCTCAGGGCTGGTCCAGCTTGGCCTCCAGCTGCCGCAGCAGGGCCTCACTCTCCTGGGCCACGGCCTGCAAGGCCCCGGCCTGGAAGGGAGAGCGGAGGCCGGCCTCCTCCAGCAGGTCGGTAAAGACCTTCTCTCCACCCTGGGAGAGGAAGCGAACGTAGCGGGCGAAGGCGTCTGCGTAGTCCTTCCGGCTCTCCAGCAGGAATTGCAGGGCTGCCGTCTGGGCCAGGCAGTAGTCGATATAATAGAACGGCGTCTCATAGATGTGCATCTGATACTGCCAGCGGGTCCCCTCTTCCAGGTAGGGGATGCCGTCAAAGGTGATGTGGGGGCGGAACTCGGCCTCCAGCTTCCGCCAGGCGGCCTTGCGCTCTTCGGGCGTCCAGTCGGGGTTTTCATAGACCTGGCGCTGGAAGTCGTCCACGATGGTGCCGTAGGGCAGGAAGGACAGGGCATCCAGCAGGTGCATGAACTCATACCGCCCCGCGTCCTCACCGAAGAACTTGTCCATATAGGGCCAGGCAAAAAACTCCATGCTCATGGAGTGGGTCTCCGCCGTCTCCATGCCGCCCACGCCCAGCTCCACGACGAACGGATTCTTGGCCGTCTTATAGTCGGCAAAGGCGTGCCCGGCCTCGTGGGTGACCACATCCACGTCCCCGGCGGTGCCGTTGAAGTTGGCCAGAATAAAAGGCTGGTGGTAGGCGGGGAAATGGGTGCAGTAGCCGCCGCCCCACTTGTTCTTGCGGCTGTCCACGTCGAAGGCTTCTGTTTCCAGCATGAAGTCGATGAACTTCCCGGTCTCCTCGCTCATGTCGTGGTACATGGCGCGGGCGGCGGCGAAGATCTCCTCCTTGCCGCCCTTGGGGGCGGGGTCGCCCTGAGGGAAGATGAGGTCATAGTCATAGAGCATCAGGGGCTCGACCCCCAGCTTCTCCCCGATCTCCTTCCGCAGGCGGGCCACCACGGGCACGATGTCCCGGCGGACATTCTCGCGGAACTGCTTCACTTCCTCCGGGCCGTAGCACAGGCGGCCCATGCGGTAGTAGCCCAGCTCAACGAAGTTCCGGTAGCCCATCTTCTTCGCCATCCGGTCGCGGATGTGGACGAGCTGGTCGAACAGGCCGTCCAGCTGCTCGCTGTGGGCTTTCAGGGTCTTGCCCAGGACCTCATAGGCCTCTTTCCGGGTGGCCCGGTCGGGGGATTTGGCGTATTTCATCAGCATGGGCCGGGGCAGCTTTTCGCCCCGGAACTCGAACTCCATGCCCGCCATCATCTGGGAGTATTGGCTGACCACCTGATTCTCTGCGATCATGTCCTCGATGATCTCCGGGGACATGGCTTTCAGCTCCACCTCAAAGGACCGGAAGACCAGGGGGATGATCTCGCCCTGCTCCTCCAGCTCCTGGCGGAAGGGAGTGGCCAGCATGGCCTTGGTGTACTCTAAGAGATAGTTCTGGGCCTGGGGGCCGACCTCATCGTAATACTCTTTCTCCGCCAGGTAGAACGCATCTGCGGTGTTGATGCTGTACCGCATATAGGACAGGGCCTCGGCGGTCTCCCAGCGGATGATCAGGTCGTTGCACTTGTCTCTTGCCGCCAGCACCTCTTGGGCAGAGGCAGCGTTCTTCACCTGCTCGATGATGGCCGTGGCCTCTTTCCCAAAGTCCTCGATGGGCAGACGGGTATACTCCAGTTCACTGACTTTTTTCATGAATTTTTATCCTTTCCAAACGGTAAGTCTCGGATCGCCGGGCGGCCGTGGAGGCTCTCGGCGGCTCTCACGCCCCGGCAAATGGCCTCCTCGACAGCGCGGGCGGCTAAGATGCCCACGGCATCCGGGTCGGCGGGGACGCTGCCGCAGGCCATGGCGAACATACTGTCCCCATCAAAGGTCGCGTTGGCAGGGCGGACGGCGCGGGCGATGCCGTTCTGGGCCACGGCGGCGAGCTTCGCCGTCTGGGGCTTGGTCAGGGCGGCGTTCGTCACAACACAGCCGATGACGGTGTTCTGCCCCACGAATTTCTCGCTGAACACATCCAGCTGCCGCTCCCCGTGGGCGATGAGCCACTCCTCGGAGTTGGCAAAGCCGGTGTTTTCGTCGTTTCTGGCCCCGGCGATGATCTGGCCGTGGTCCCACACGTCGCCCATGGCGTTGCAGGCGACCACAGCCCCCACCATCAGGTTCCCCTGGCGGTAGGCGCAGCAGCCGATGCCGCCCTTCATGGCAAACTTTGCCCCGCGAATTTTCCCCACCGTGCAGCCGGTGCCCGCGCCGAAGTTGCCCTCCTGCAAGGGGCCGCCCTGTAAGGCGGCTTCGCAGGCGGCGTAGCCCATGGCCCCGTCGGGGCGCACGTCCATGGCCCCGAACTTGAGGTCAAACAGGACGGCGGCACAGACGTTGGGTACCACCGTCACCAGCACGTCCCGGCCGATCTTCTCCTCCTCCAGCTTTTTCATCACGCCCCCGGCGGCATCCAGGCCAAAGGCGCTGCCCCCGGTGAGGACCACGGCGTGGACCACAGACCGGTTGCACAGCGGATCCAGCGCAGCGGTGTCCCGCGTGCCGGGGGACCCGCCCCGGATGTCCACGCCGGTGACGGCTCCCTGGGGACATAGGATGACGGTGCAGCCGGTCCCGGCTGCCACGTCTTGCACCTGGCCGAAGGAAAAGCCGGGGATCTCGTGCAGTTCTATTCTTTCCATCGTTCGTCTCTCCAACCCGCTTTTTTGAGACAAGGCGGGTCTTTTTTCATTTTTTGTGAAAAACCGCGGAGGGGCGTACCCCTCCGCGGCGAAGTTGCTCAGGCGTTGGTCTGGTTTTCCCGGTCCCGCTGGACCAGGGCCTCGCCCACGGTGTAGATGTCCCCGGCCCCGACGGTCAGGATCAGGTCGCCGGGCTGGGCCATGTCATAGAGCCAGTCCGTCAGCTGGGCAAAATTGGCGGCGGCCTTGGCACCGGGGATGGCAGCGGCCAGGTCGTCGGAGGAGATGCCCACCTCGTTGGTCTCCCGCGCGGCGAAGATCTGCGCCAGGAAGGTCACATCCGGCTTTTTCAGCACCTCGGCGAACTCATCGAAGAGCGCCTTGGTGCGGGTGTAGGTATGGGGCTGGAAGGCGCAGATGACGCGCTGGTACCCCAGGTTGGAGGCCATGCCCAGCAGGGCCTTTAATTCGCCGGGGTGGTGCGCGTAGTCGTCATAAATGTCTGCGCCCTTGGCCTTGCCCTTGAACTCAAACCGGCGGCCGGCCCCCCGGAAGTCCTGCAAGCCCTGCTGGATGGCCCAGCCGGGGATGCCCAGGACCAGGGCGGCAGCGGCGGCGGCGATGGCGTTTTTCACGTTATGCTCGCCGGGCACTTGCAGGGTGATATGGGCCTTGGGTTCGTCATTCCACACCACATCAAAGGAGGGGAAGCCGTGGTCCCAGGTGAGGTTTTCCGCGTGGAAATCCCCGTGGTGCAGGCCGAAGGTCAGAACGTCCTCCTTGCCCTTCAGGGCCGCCATGGTGTTCTCGTCCTCGCCGTTGGCCAGCACGGTGCCGCTTTGGGGCACCAGGTCGGCAAAGGCCCGGAAGGAGTGTTCCACGTCGTCCAGGTCTTTGAAGAAGTCCAGATGGTCGGCTTCAATGTTCAGGATGACGGCGACGGTGGGATAGAAGGACAGGAAGGAGTTGCAATACTCGCAGGACTCCAGAATAATGGTCTTGCCCTTGCCCACCCGGTGGCCGGTGCCCAAAATGGGCAGGGTGCCGCCGATCATCACGGTGGGGTCGATGCGGGCGGCCATGGCAATGTGGGTGCACATGGAGGTCGTGGTCGTCTTGCCGTGGGTGCCGGAGATGCACAGGGCGTTTTCATACCGCCGCATGATAGAGCCCCAAGCCTGGGCCCGCTCGAAGACGGGGATGCCCGCAACGTGGGCAGCGGCGATCTCCGGGTTGCTGTCGTGGACGGCGGCGGTGCGGATGACCAGGTCCTTCCCTGCCACGTTTTCGGGCAGGTGGCCAATGGTCACAGGGATGCCCAGGGAACGCAGATGCTCCACGGCAGGGCTTTCTTTCATATCGGAGCCGGAGATGATGAGGCCCTCCCCCTGGAGCACTTCAGCCAGGGGGGACATGGACACACCACCGATGCCCACCAGATGCGCCCGCTTGCCGGGCACGATATAGTCATGGATTCGATCAATAGCCATTGGGTTTACACACCTTTTCCATTCCGCTATACTATATAGGTCAGCGCGGCAAAACGCACCGCGCCAGCGGTTATAATACTATGTCAGTTGATTATTATACTGCAACCCCCATGAAATTGGCAAGCCTTTCCGCAGGCTTTTCCGAAAATTTGCGTTTCCGAAGGGAGGATCCCCCCATGCTTCGACTCTACGGCGGCACCAACCTGACTCCACAAGCGCTCCTGTCCTGGGCTTTGGCAAAAAGTTTTCAAATCCAGGAGCTGCCGGAGATCAGGCGGACCGAACACAACAAGCCCTACTTCCCCACCCTGCCGGGTCTCCACGTCAACTGGAGCCACAGCGGACCGTTCGTCCTCTGTGCCCTGGGAGACGCACCGGTGGGGGTAGATATCGAGGTCATCCGCCCCCGCACCGCTTCCCTCCCCCGTTACGCACTGACGGCCTTAGAGTATGCCCAGTATCAGGCCGACGGCGCAGACTGGCCCGCTTTTTACGCCCTTTGGACGCGCAAAGAAGCCTGGTGCAAATACACCGGTCAGGGCCTGCGGCGCCAGTGGGGCGAGGACATCCCGACAGACGGGCTGTTTCTCCGCTCCTACCAAGGCTCCACCTGGCGGGCCGCCCTGTGCGGGGAGGAAGCACCGCCCACCGCCATCGAATGGAAGGAGGAAGCACCATGAAGCTCTCCAAACTATTTTATGACCGGGACACCTGCCAGGTCGCCCAGGACCTTTTGGGAAAATATCTTGTCCGGGTCCAAAACGGCATCCCCCTGGTCGTCCGCATCCAGGAGACGGAGGCTTACGTCGGCCCCATGGATAAGGCCTGCCACGCCTACAACTACCGCCGCACCGCCCGGACCGAGACGCTGTTTGCCCCGCCGGGAACGGCCTACATCTATCTCATCTACGGCATGTATCACTGCCTCAACTTCGTCACCGAGCCAGAAGGGACGCCCTGTGCGGTCTTGCTGCGCGGCGGTGCGGCGCGGGCGGGCATCGCTCAAATGGCCCAAAACCGCTATGGGAGATCCCCCAACGAGCTGACCCCTTACCAGCGCAAAAACTTTTTGAACGGCCCTGGCAAGCTCTGCAAAGCCCTGTCCCTGACCAAAGCACAAAACGGCATCTCCCTGCTGGGGGATGCGCTGTATCTCTGCGACCGGCTGGAGGATGTCGGTCTGGTCACGCCGCCGGAGGATACCCTACCCTTCGATATTTTATCCGGGCCGAGGGTGGGGATCGATTACGCGGAGGAGGCGGTGGCATTTCCTTGGCGGTATCAGATCAAGAAATAAAGTTTTAAAAAAGCTGCTCACAGATTTTTCCGTGAGCAGCTTTAGATCAAATCATCCGGTCATTTTTCCTATGACAACAGATTCTTTACAGACTTGGATCGGAACATTGTCCGTCCCCAGCAAAAATGCTTTGACCGTATATCGAGCATTATCCGGGACGCGAGACATCGGTAGATATATGGTTTCTGCCTCTCCGCTCTTTAAAGAGACTTGGCAAGATCGGGTAGTCAACATTTTCTCACCATCATAAAACGCCAAATACAAGGTCCCATCCATCGTTTGAGAAAGTGAGCAGTTTTTCATGTCTACCCGCACCCGGTCCCCTTCTGTATCTGATTGATAGAGTTCCAGATGGAGCAAGTCATCATAGACCGTAAGTGTAATGCCCCTAGATACCCCATCACATGTTGCTGTGAGCATCGTCTCTCCTTCAGAGAGTGCCTGTATCACACCAGCTTCGTCTACCACGGCAACGGAAGGATCGGAGGACGACCAGGATATTGAGTGTGTGGTATTCGCAGGTGATACTGTCACTTCCAGAGTATTCGACTCCCCCGCCACCATCGTCAGTTCTTCCACATCTGCAGAGATGCTATCTGCAGGCTGATAGACCTGTACGGTAACGCTTTTTGTCATTCCATTGGTCGATGTGGCCGTGATCTCAGCACTTCCAACACCTTGCGCCGTGATTTCTCCGGTCTGATCGACCGTGATGACACTTATATCCGAACTGGTCCAGGTCAATGTTTTGTCCGTAGCCATAGACGGGCAGGCTGCTCCCGTCATCTGCGCTGTCTCTCCAAGCGCTAACTCTTTCGGCCCGCTCAGAGATACCCCAGTCACAGGGATCGTCTCTTCCGGTTTAATCTCGGATTCCTCACTCCCAGTAACATACAAAGTCTTGTCTTCTGTTCCCGTTGCCGTTTGGAAGGTCAAGCCCTCTTGTACGCTCACGTTTTCATAGAGCCGGCTATCCTGCGTCCCGTCCTCTGCTGTTTCCACGATCATAACATCCATCTTCCCTGTATCATAAGGGATGATCTTTGCGGTATAGGTGTTGTCGTTGAGCAGGAAATACTTCGTCTCATTGTTTTCTCCTAGAAGGTACAGCGTACCATACTCACAGGAAGCGATCTCATCGTCTTTCGAGGAAAGCGATGCTACTTTATTTCCGTCTTTGTCATAGATTTCAACTGTAACAGGGCACTTGGCGTAGATTCCCGTTGTAGCACCCTCGTGCAGTTCCGCATCTAAATAGCGAACCAACATCTCTTTTACCTGGTTGATATCCATCGTCTTGGCAAAACGCAGAAGCAGCGCATAGTTGGTCAAATCATATCGGATCTCTCTGCAATGACTTGCCTTGTTATGGATCACACCATCATAGAGCAATGAATACCAATTTTTCACCAGTGTATCATTGTAGCTGTCTGCCAGAGCCTGTACCGATACCCAATCGATAGAAGCAGGGTCCTTTGCAAAATAGCTTTTACTATCGTAAACAAGATCATACAATTCCGGGTATTTATCCTGAATGTAGTAATCTCCAATGAAATAGAACGCCTGCACCTGGTCGCTCACCTTTTTGATCTCTCCCTTATAGAAGTCAACCACCAAGGGGAACATGCCGATGGTACTTCCTGTTGCCAGAGACAGCGTCACAGCCGATTTTACTGACGAAAACTCTGTCCAGGCTTGGCTGATGTCTTTCAGCATTGCGTTATCAGATTTCCCAAAGCTATCCATCAATGCATTGGCCCCAAACTTGATCAGTCCGCCGTACTCGCCTTCCGCGAATGCGCTATAGATGCCATTCAAAAGAGAGGTTCTATCAGAAAGACCTGCAACGCTATCTTTAAATGTACCATAGTCTTTTTCACCGCTCAGAGACTTTAAGGAATCCAGCTCTGAACCAGAAAAAACGGATTTGAGCATAGGTGATACATATTTGGAGTATGGCCCTGCAGCATTTGAAAGCTCTTTTAGAATTGTCTTATAAGCCAATGGAGCACCTATCGACAGGAAGAAATTACTATCCTCATCTCTTCCCTCGAAATATCGATTGACCTGGCTATACCAACTCACCGCCATTTTATAGGCTTTTGCTTCCTGGTCGAACCGGAACATCAGCTTAGACGAAGGGCTGACATTTTTCAACTCAGCATCTAATTTCTGAGCATATGGCTTCAGCTGTTCCAGAAAAACAATATCCTCCATCACCTGCTGCACAGTCGTTCCCTTATCAAACATCTGTGCCATAGAACCATTGGTATCCTTCAGCGGTAAATAAACTGGCTTGTCCAACAGCTCGCGTGCATTACTGGCCGTAATGCTGCTGACCCCCATCCGCTTTGCCCAGCTCTGCAGCGCATTGGCATACTGTTCCTTTGTCCCATTCGGAATAGCCGGTTTTGATCTATCCTCTTTCTGCCACCAAAGCAATCCCGATGTCTCCCACTTCAAATCAATACCATCCGAAGCAAGTGTATCCCCATAAATCGCAAACAGCCATGCTGTCCTATTCTTTAGCCCATAAAACGGGATACCATCCGGGTCAGACACAAACGCCCCACTGTCGATCGTCACAGAATACCCACCGCCCTTCGTCAGCGGTAAATTCGCCAGCGCAATCGTCACCGTATCCCCATTCACCTGAACACAACTTTCACTCACAGGCAGATCATACTGAGAAACGCTGTTGGAACCACCCAGGAAATGAATACTTCCCGTTCCCTTTCTGACATTTGTGTTAAACGTCATGGAAAGATTGCCATTCTTGGAGACAAAAGATACGTGAGGAGTCCGAGTTTTTATATAGAGCTTACTGCCATTGGAATCTATACCACCAGAAGGATCCTTCCCTTCCCAAGTGGCAGTTTTATATCCTTCCCACGTCGGCGTAGTCCAGCCGGATTTTCCTGGAATATAATAAAGCGTTGTATCCGAAGGGAAAGAGGCATACTCAGACGAATTTTCAGTTACAGACGGTGCATCTCCGGAAAAATAAACTGATGATAACTTTAGGCACCATCCAAAAGCTTCCCGTCCAATAGTAGTCACAGAAGCGGGGATATTGATGCTGGTCAGGCTTTCACAACCATAAAAAACATCTTCTCCGATTGAGGTCGCAGAATCTGATACATTGATACTGGTCAGGCTTTCACAATTCATAAAGCAATGACTTCCAATAGATGTTACTGAATTTGGAATGTCGATAGTTCATAAATTACTACAGTCACAAAAAGCACCTTCTCCGATTGATGTCACAGAATCTGGTATATTGATGCTGTCCAGGCTTTTGCAATTTATAAAGCAATAATCTCCAATTGATGTTATAGAATCAGGGATACCAATATATGTCATGCTACTGCAGCCACAAAAAGCAAAGTCCTTGATAGATGTTACGGATTCAGGGATATTGGCACTAGTTAAGCTACTACAATCAGAAAAACTAATGTTTCCGTTAATGGTCACAGAATCAGGGATATTGACACTGGTTAAGCTACTACAACCGAAAAAACTGATGCCTCCGTTAATAGTCACAGAATCAGGGATATTGACACTGGTTAAGCTACTACAACCGGAAAAACTGATGCCTTCGTTAATGGTCACAGAATCAGGGATATTGACACTGGTTAAGCTACTACAACCGAAAAAACTGAT
>OLNY01001573.1_pt1 | contig 17749 bp, 10 predicted proteins | sample 1671981 | NCBI WGS metagenome assembly OLNY01 (sample SAMEA3136632, study PRJEB25190) | human gut metagenome | biome: human gut; feature: human-associated habitat; material: faeces | place: Austria | collected 2013
TATTCGGGGTACAAGACCCGACCGCTTGGATAAACACAAGCGGCGGCGGATATACGGTAGGACTTTATAACGAGGGTAACAGTTATTTTAACGGGCTTTTCAACGGTGAATTTACTCGAAAAGAAGATTTATCAAATTACAATGCGCAAGGAAAGTTTAAAAAACTTTGGGACGCATGGTACAATCTAACAGTGCGTGTTCAGGGTGAAAAGGTTACGGTTACCGTTGAGGATGACGGACTTGAGCCTTATTCATATCAATATGATTTAGGCGCTCTCGGTGCGGAATACAAAGGCGGATATATCGGATTTGTTTTCGGTACTGGCGTGAGCAAAATTTACTCAATGACAGTAACCGATTTGGGCGGTAAGGTATTAAATGACATTTCTTATAATTTTACAAGCGCCGATAATGCCGATGAAATTTTCGATGTGTACTGCGGTACGGACGCTAAAAACAGCGGTTTGTATAAAACTGCGTTCGGCACCCGCTTTACTTTGGCTGACGGTATTGCTACGCATATATTCGATACTTCCGTTATTTCCGATTATTTCGGGCAGCAGGACGATTATATAACGACCGCACTTTTAAAAAGCAGCGAATACCGTAATTTTGAAATGCAGGTAAACTGCAGCGGCAAGGAAAACAATGTGGGCTATTACTGGCCAATGCTTGTGTTCGGCGTGCAAAACCCGACGTGTTGGGTAGGCGCTCGGCAGGGCGGCTATGCAACAGGGGTATACAACGAGGGAAGAACCTTTCTTAAAGGCGTTGTAAATGAGGAGTATGTTGTTCAGTCCGACCCGATTAAACACAAAGACGCCGAAAGCGGATATTTTGAGGCCGCGTGGTATCCGTATACGCTTAAAATCAGGGTTACGGGTCACAAGGCGACGGTTACGGTAATACCGCTGTATGAATGGGGAAAGGAATTTTCTTATTCATATGATTTGGGCAACGGCTATAAGGGCGGGTATGTCGGCTTTGCTTCAACAGGTCAAAACTGCCGTTTCTGGAATTTTAAAATTACCGATCTCGGCGGCGAAACCGTTTCCGATGTGTATTCCGACCTTACAAATATTGAGCAGGCCTCCGCGCTGTTTAATGTATATAAAGGTGAAAACATATCTTCTGTGACTGAAACGGATATGAGCAGCGCGTTTTATGCGACTCAGGCGGGAATTGCCGCAGCGGATGCGTCTGTTGTTACAGCACTTTATAACGGGCACAAATATCGCAGCTTTGAAATGCAGGTGACCTGCAAAAACAGCGGCGGAGCAGATAATGTTTATCCGACGGTTCTATTCGGAGTTAACAACCCTTATAACTCCCTTGAAACGGGCTTCGGCATAGCTGTATATAAAAACGGTAAAATAGGCTTATGCGGCAGGAAAACCGAAATTTCGGACGGGAGCGGCGCAATTCCCGCCTCCTATTCGGGCGAGCTTATAATAAGAGCGCGAATAGATGGGTATAAAGCCACAGTAACCGTAATTCCGAAAAATTCGGGCGGAACATGCGTTAAAGCTCAGTTTTATTTAGGGAAAAATTACAGGCAAGGCTTTGTGGGATTTGCGGTGAACGGCTCCGGTCTTTCATTTTCCGATTTCAGAGTAAGGGATTTGGGAAACAAGGCGTACTTTGATACTCTTGTCGGAGACCTTAATTATGATGGACGCGTTATGGCGGACGATTTGGTTTTGCTCCGTAAGGGCATTCTTATGCAGCGGCAGGGGTACCTTAAGCCCGAAAGTGATGTAAATTATGACGGTAAAACCGATATTTTGGATTTGATTGCTCTTAAAAAGTATTATTCTTACAGAAAATAAATGCTTGTGAGACGGGAAGTATTCGGTGCATTTGCGTCTTTGAAAGATATGGTGATTTATTATGAAACTACCGAAAAAAATAATATCCTGCGGCGTTGCGGCGTCTCTCATAATATCGGTATTTGCGGCAAAAGGTATACCGGAGAGTAAGAGCGGCGACACACGCTTTACACTCCCCGATACAACAATGTTAGAGTCGGAAACAAACCGTCACACTATGTATGCTTCCTCGGCTAAGACCGCCGAAAAGATCGGAACGGAGGGCTATGAGCTTAAGCTGCGGAATAACCGTTTACAAATATGGTTCAGAGAGAAAACCCACGCAATACGGGTGGAGGATCTCAAAAACGGTCATATATGGGGAACGCTTGAAAGCGACAAGCCTGAGGGTATGAACGCAAAATGGTCCGCAATGGGAAATTCCGTTTGTACCATAGACTATTTTAACGAGGCGCTTTCCGAAAGCCGCATAAGTATTTCCGACCGCTCCGCCGAAACGGAGTACAGCTGGAATAACGATTCGGTAAACTGTAAGGTTTGGTTTCCGAATATAGAAATAGGATTTTCGTTCACACTTACATTGCTTGAAGACGGCTTTAAAATAGAGCTTGATAAGGGCAGCCTTACGGAAACCGGCGACTGTAAGATAAAATCACTCTATTTTCTCCCGTTTTTGGGAAGTGTGAGAGAAAACGCAACCGACGGTTATTTGCTTATTCCCGACGGCCCGGGGGCATTGATACGGTTCGGCAACAAGGGCGATTATGTAAGCGGGTATGACGATAAGGTGTACGGTCTTGATATGGGAATAGATACCCTGAGCAAGGCAAGCGATTTAGAGGCAAGCAGAACCAACGATTACCTGATTGATTCGGAACAAATAACAATGCCGATTTTCGGAATAGCGTATTTATCCCCTAAAAATTCATTTTTAGGAATTATAGAGGACGGATTCAACTCCGCAAATATAATCGCGTCGCCCGCGGGCTTTACAACCGATTATTTCTGGACCACCGCGCGTTTTGATTTCAGGCAGCTTTACGCCGAATCCACAGGTACTGCCGGCAAGGGAATTTTTACTACCGAGGAAAAACCCAAGAAAATAACGCCTGCCGTGAGATATGTGCTGTTTGCGGGGGATAACGCCGATTACTCCGGAATGGCGACGGCGTACCGTGGGATACTCAAGGAAAACGGTAAGCTTAATACCGAAAGAAAGGATTCGGATATACCGCTGCGGTTAGACGTTGTAGGCTCTGAAATAAAGAAAAATCTTTTTTTCAAGAGCACGGAGGTTTTTACTACCGCAAAACAGGCGGAGGGCTTTTTAACACGGCTTGAAAATAGCGGAATTAAGAATATTACTCTGGCGTTTGAAGGCTGGCAGCGCGGCGGAATAAACGGTTCTAAATACGGGGCGTTGACATTTAATAAAAATGTCGGCAGTAGAAAGGATTTTCAAGCTTTGAACGAGCTTTTAAAGCAAAAGGGCGGGAGATTTTATCTTCAAATAAATCCGATCACGGCAAATAAAGACCAAATAAACGAAAACGAAATGGGAACGGTTACTGCCTCTAACTCGGTTGCAAAGTTTGTGCGTCAGAACGATAATATAATGTATAACGAAAGCTTTCTTGTAAAGCCTTCGAAAGCGGTAAAGACGGTTGAAAAATACCGTAAGAATTACAGCGATTTTTCTTTAAGCATTGAACAGCTCGGAAGTCGGCTTTATTCTGATTTTACACGTTCTTCCGCAATGACCAGGGATGAGTCCGCAAAGGGCTTTTCGGGTCAGATAAAGGATATGGAACAATCGGTCGCATTAAGCCGCGTAAACAGTTATTTATGGAAATATACCGATGAATACTTTGATATTCCCACATCATGCAGCCAGTATCTTTTTGAGACGGATACGGTTCCGTTTTTACAAATTGTTTTAAAGGGCAGTATGGATTATTACGCGCCGTATGCCAATCAGGGCTTTTATACTACCGAGAGCATTCTGAAAATGGCTGAATACGGTTGCTATCCTTCCTTTATGGTTACTGCGTCCGATAACCATTTGCTGACGGATACACCGCTTGAAGATTATTTTTCTCTTAATTTTGAAAACTGGTATCCGCAGATCGAAAAAATATACAACCGGCTGAACGAAGTTTTAAGCATGGTAGAGGGTCAGTACATAGTCGAGCATAAGGCAATAGGTGTAGGCGTATATCGCGTAACCTACAGCGGCGGAACCGTAATATACGTAAATTACGGCTCGCAGCCCTTCACGGACGGGAAGGTTACGGTGGAGGGTCAAAGCTTCTGCGCGGGGGGAAAACAGCAGTGAAAAACAAGTCTAAAGGTAAAATGTTGAATATGAAAACGCGCAGCGCAATTACGGGATACGCATATATAGCTCCGTGGATAGCGGGTTTCCTGCTTTTTACGCTCTACCCGCTTATATTTTCGGTGCGGCTCAGCTTAAATGAAATTAAGCTTGACCCTGCGGGAATGGAAATGCTTTGGCGCGGAAACTATTATTATAATACTGCATGGAATGTTGATACAACATTCAGAATGGATCTCGGAAATACGGTTACAATGATTTTATTTTCAACCCCCGTAATTCTTATATTTTCTTTAATAATAGCTTTGCTGCTGAACAATAAATTTCCGTTAAGAACCTTTTTCAGAGTGATTTTTTTCTTCCCGGTGGTAGTAATGAGCGGACCTGCCATAAGCGAGCTTTTAACGGCGCATTCGCTGAACTTTTCGGAGAGATCCCCCACCGTTTTTGAATTTTTAAAGCTGCTGCCCGCTTTTGCCCAAAAGCCGGTTATGTTCGTGCTTGAAAATCTTGTTTTGATATTGTGGTTTTCGGGCGTTCAAATACTTATATTCCTTGCGGGACTTCAAAAGGTCAGCCCTGATATTTACAGCGCCGCCGAAATAGACGGCGCCGGTGCATGGGAAAAATTCTGGAAGATAACGCTGCCGTTTGTCAGCCCTATGATTCTGCTTTGCGCGGTTTATACGGTAATTGACATTGCAAACTATGCAAATAATGCGGTAAATATTAAAATTTCGGGCAGTATTCTTTCAACATCGGGGCTTTACAGTATTTCCGCAGCTATGTCGTGGATATACTTTTTCGCCGTAATAGCAATACTTTTAGGTGTGTATCTTATTTCGCTGTTCGTAAGAGGGAGGTCAAACAGATAATGTCGGTTTTGAAAAGGTCAAGCATTAAAAAATGGCTTATCGGTTCACACGAACGTAAAAGTCCCCTTTCTCTTGCGGTATATTATTCTGTATTGATAGGAATAGGCTTCATTTATGTGTACCCTATACTGTATATGCTTGTAAACAGCTTTATGTCTCCTGCGGATTTGGCTGATCCGTCGATCAGCTGGATTCCGTCCGAGCTGTTTTTCGGTAATTTTAAAAAGGCATTTGCCGCGCTTGATTTTTGGAAAAGTCTTTTAAACTCGCTTATAATGACCGTGCTGCCTATGCTCTTTCAAACTCTTGTTGCGTCTGTTGTCGGGTTTGGGCTTGCAAGATATGAGTTTCCGCTCAAAAAAATGTGGATAGCTCTTATAGTTTCAACCTTTATTTTGCCGTCGCAGATAATGCTTGTTCCGCGGTATGCACTGTTTTACGATTACGGAATTATCAATACGGTTTTTCCGTCGTATCTGCCTGCATTGCTCGGTCAGGGCTTAAAAAGTGCCATTTTCATCTTGGTCTTCTTTATGTTTTTCAAAAGCTACCCGCTCACATATGATGAGGCGGCTGAAATTGACGGAGCGTCATCGTTAAGAATTTATGCAAGCATTGCAATGCCGATGTCGCGCTCGGCAATTGTTCTGTCAATGCTTTTTTCGGGGGTATGGTATTGGAACGAAACTACCCAGGCAAGTATGTACTTTGCGGACGCGATTCCCACATTGCCCGTTCAGTTAAGCAATTTTACGGCGAGATACGAGGCAATTTTCGGCAAGGATGACGCCGTAAATACAGTCTCAAGGCTTAATCAGGCAACATCTCTTGCGGGAACTTTGCTTTCAATTTTGCCTATTTTGATTTTGTATATATGCTTACAGAAGCAGTTTGTGGAAAGTATTGACAGAACCGGTATTGCCGGCGAATGATATAGGGGTGACACCGATGAAAACAAATCAGTTCGGCGTTGAGATAAAAGAGGTCGAATGGTATTCTGCGGAATATTTTTTAAAAGCGAAGCTTGAAGATAAAAGGGCGGTTCTTTACTGCACGGGTCAAAAGGGTGAGATAAAGCTGTTTTTAAGCTTTCCCGCAGGCGGCGGAGTAAGGCTTTGCAGTGAAAACGCGGGGTATTTTGAGCCGAATGACCTGAAAGAGATCGCGGCGACGTATTCCGATGATAACATACGGCTTTCGGACGGCAGCGGAACTTCGGTTTATATAAATAACGGCAAAAGCGCGTTACATATTGAAATTACCGTTGAGGCATTACGAAAAAGGCTTTTAATCGAGGGTTCGCAGATAATGTTCGGATATGACGGGGAAAGTCTGTGTAAAGCGGCATACAGCAGTTTCCTTGCAGAGAATGAGGGCATATACGGCTTTGGGGAGCGCTTTAATACCCTTAACCACAGGGGCACGCAATTTTCTTTGTGGAATGCCGACTGCTGGAGCAAGGGCGTTGCGGCTTATAAAAATATGCCGATTTTTCACAGCACCGCAGGATATATGATGTTTTTTAACTCTTTTTACAACTGCGAGGCGGATATAGGAAAAACCGATCCCGATAAAATGCTTTTGGAATTTGAAGGCCCTAAATGGGACGCGTATTTCTTCCTTGGCACCCCGGCGGAAAATATACGTATGTATACCGAGCTTACCGGCAAGCCGATACTGCCGCCCAAATGGGCACTGAGGTATTGGGCGGGCGGCGCTTATCAGGTGTGGGATGAAAAATCGGGTCCGGAAAATTACCTTGAAGCATTGGAGGAAACTCTGCGTAAATATGCCGAAATGGGTATGCCGGACATTGCCGCCCTGGGCGGCGAGGGTAAGCCGATGAACAACGAGCCCGCCTATGAAATTCTTAAAAAAACGGGCACCAGAATGATCGGTTGGAATCACCCCTCGCTGCTTATAAGTGAAATGGCGGAGCTGCTCGGTACGGATGAACTTCGGGAAATTCCGTATTTTATGAATCCCGACGACCGCACAAAGCAGGCGGGGCGCGAGGTAATAGATTTTGCTCACCCGAACGCGGTAAAGGTAGTTTCCGCTTTTTTCAGAAAGCTTTGGGATTGGGGACTTAAAGGCTGTATGGTCGATTACGGAGAAATACTGCCTGTTAAAAGTCTTTCATCCAACGGTATGACGGGCGATGAAATGCACAACGGCGTTTCATACTGGTATAACAAAGCTTATCATGATGCATGGTACGGCGAAATGGGTGATGATTGCATACTGTTTTCACGCAGCGGGTGCGCAGGCTGCCAAAAGTGGGTAGGAAATTTCGGCGGCGATCAGGTTTCAAGCTTTGAGGGTCTTAATCAGGCAATCAACGGTATGCTTAACCTTACCTCATGCGGCTTTTCCGTTTGGGGAACGGATATAGGCGGCTACGGCGGTCCGCCTACGCCCGAGGTGTATATAAGATGGCTTCAATTCGGCACGTTTAACCCGCTTATGCGCGCCCACGGCGCGGGGCTTGACCGCGACCCGTGGACCTACGGTGATACGGCGATTCGGGTCTTTTGCAAAATGTATTGGATACGCGAAAATTTACTTGACTGCATTTATTCATCTGCCGTGCGTGCGCACACAGAGGGTGTTCCCGCGGTGATGAATATGGCGGCGGCATTTCCCGAAGAGGGGATTATGCCGGATGTGAACGGTCAGTATATGTTCTGTGAAAGGCTGCTTGTTTGCCCCGTGCTTGAAGAGGGCGCGAATAAAAAGGAAATAGTTTTTCCGAGCGGCAGCTGGTACGGTCTGTTCGGCGGCGAAAGGGTGTCGGGCGGCGTTACCGAAACCGTTTCGGCCGAAATTGAAGACATACCCGTATATATAAGGGCGGGCAGCGTTATTCCGATACGTCTCGGCGAAAGCGGAGAGCTTGCAGAGCCTGTGTATTCGGGCAGCTGTACACCGGCGCTGCTTATAACTCCGCCCGATATTTCATCAGTGGGTGCGATTTACTCGGAAAACACGGCGAAAAAAGCATATTGCCTTAAAGCCGAAGAAGGCGGCTGCGAATTGCAATGGGAGCGGCAGGCTGCATACCGTAAGCTTATTTTATACGCAGACGCCCGAAAGGTTCATATAACCGTTGATGGGAAAGCTGTGGATAAAAAATATATTCGGTCCGATGTATGCGGCAGAGTAATTGCGGATATTCCCGCCGAAAGCTGGAAAACGGCGCGGATCGGTTTTATTTAATTGGAGGAACGCATAATGAAGGTAAATATATTGAAAAGGCTTGCAGCTCTTTTTTGCTCGCTTTTATTTATTGTATTGATTCCCTTTTCCGCTTCGGCACAGGTATATCCGTCTACCGTTAAGGTGAAATGGTATTATCCCGAAAGCATTTTGAGGGTGGAAAAGAACGAGGAATCTCTTGTGCTGTATGTTTCGGTTAACGGCAGCGAGCAAAAGCTGACTTTGGTTTTCCCGTCCTTCGGCGGCTTTCGGCTTTACGGTGAGGCGGAAGGCTTTTTTACTCCCGAAAAGCTCAATAAAATCGAATACGAGGAGATATCGGATAAAGAGCTTTCGATGAAGGCTCATGACGGAACTCGGGTTTTGCTTGATACCTCCGCCGAAAAATGGAAGATTGATATTTTTAATAATATGAATAATCAGGTTGCGCGTTTTGCGGCGGATCAAATTTGGTTCGGCTACCAAAACGGCGTGCTTAAAAAGGTTAAGCTTGAGTGCGGAATAAGCGAGGGAGAGAGTCTTTACGGCTTGGGCGAGCGTTTTGAAGCCTTTAATCAGCTCGGAATTAAAACGGTGCTGTGGAATCAGGACTCATGGAGCGAGGACGGAACATCCTATAAAAATATTCCGATTTTGCACAGCTCTGTAGGATATATGCTGTTTTTCAATTCGGCTTACAGCGCCGTTGCGGACATAGGCGTTACTGATAAGCGCAAGTATTCGCTTGATTTCAACGGTCCTAAATTTGATATGTATTTTTGGACCGGCTCTCCGCTTGAAAATATAGCGTCATATACCTCGCTTACGGGAACTCCGTTGCTTTCGCCTAAGTGGGCGTACCGTTATTGGGCGGGCGCTTCGGGGCAGACATGGGAATCCGACGGTACGGAAAATGTTCTGGGTAAGCTTACCGAGTCTCTGTCCGGATATAAAAAGCTCGGAATAACCGATATAGCGGCGCTTTACGGCGAGGGAGAGCTTTCCTACAATATTCAGTCCTATAATAAGCTTTTATCAACAAATACAAGAATGCTTGCATGGACTACTCCGTTCCAAAGCCGTGCCGATATGAGCTATTGGATACCGAGTCTCAGCACGCTGTTTTCGGATTACGAGCTGCCCTGTTTCAGGGACGCGCTGAATCCTTGGACATATGCCGTTCAGCCGAGCACGGGAACAATGGATTATTCGCACCCGAACGCGCTTGCGGTTCAGCGCGAAAGGTGGAAAAAGTATCTTGACTGGGGCTTGAAAGGGCTTATGGTGGATTACGGCGAATACATTCCGGAAAGCGTGCTTGCTTACAACGGTATGACAGGTGCTGAGTTCCATAATTTTTCAAGCTACTACTATTCTAAAGTAAACAATCAGGTGTTTTCCGAAAAATACGGTGATGACTTTGTACTCTTCGCGCGTAATGCCACCCAGGGCTCTCAGGTTTGGGCAGGCAATTTCAGCGGCGACCAAAAGGGCACGTTTGACGGAATGAAACGAGCGGTAAACGCAATGCTTACGCTTACTGCGTGCGGATTTTCAAACTGGGGCTCGGATATAGGCGGCTACGGCGCAACGGAAAACAGCGAAATATATACGCGCTGGCTGCAATTCGGTACATTCAGCCCGTATATGCGCCTGCACGGGCAGGGTGAGCAGGATCCGTGGCATTGGGGTGATGTTGCAGCGAACACCTTTGTTTCTCACTATTGGCTGCGTGAAAACCTGCTTAATAAGATTTACAGCAGCGCGATAAAAGCTAACAAAACAGGCTCGCCCGTTTCTAAATCCATGGCGCTTTCATTCCCCGGCAACAGCAAGCTTTTAAACAGCGAAAGCGAGTATATGTTCTGCGATGATCTGCTTGTCTGCCCGATTACGGATTATCTTTACCATACAAAGGTGACGCTGCCCAAGGGAAATTGGTTTGATCTGTGGACCGGCAGACTGTATAAGGGCGGCAGTGAATATGATGTTGACGCGCCCCTTGACCTTACGCCGGTATTTATAAGGAGCGGCTCGGTAATTCCCGTTACCGTTTCGGGCAAAACCCTTTCTCTTACGGATAAAATAGAGTCCGATTCGGCGGTTGAGGCGCTTGTTGTAACCGCTCCGAACGGGAAGAGACGGGAGGAGTATTGGAGCGATAAAAATACAAGGACCGTATATACTTCCTCAGCCGACGGAAATATGTTTACCGTTTCAGCAGACCGCGCTTCAAAGGAAAAGGTTATACTGGCTTACGGTATAAACGCGAGCGAAGTAAAGGTGAACGGCAAAGCGCTTGAAAAACTTGACCATATGCCGGAATCCGATGAAAGCGGATATTATGTTGACAGCTATACAAAAACTGTCATTCGCGTGCCCGCTGCCGATTGGAACAGTATTTCCCTGACCTTGGGCGGCTTGCTTTCAAAAAATTTGGCGGAGAATAAAAAAATAACGACTCATTCGTTCAGGGCGTCCGATACAAAGCCTGAAAATATTGTTGACGGTAAAAAGGATACGCAATGGACCGTTACCAAGCTTGACGAAGCATTTTTCTCTGTTGACTTAGGAAAAGAGGAAACAATCGACCGCGTGGAGGTTAAATGGGTGAATAATTCGGGCTACGGCAAGAATTATACCGTTTCGGTATCAAAAGACGGCGAAAATTGGCAGGAAGTGTCGGCGGTTACGGATTCCGACGGTATGGTGGATATACTGCGCTTTGACCCTGTAAACGCGCGATATGTAAAGGTTTCGGATATTACGGCAGGCGGCGGGAAAACGGTCACTGTTTATGATTTCGGGGTGTATCGCTCGGCATATGCCGCAACCGACGGCACAGACAGCGGTGAACGGATAGATATGTCGGAAACCGACGATGACGAAACCGTTCCGGAGACCAAAAAGAGTATTATAAGAAAAAAGCGCAAGGTGGTAAGAAAAGGCAGTCCCGATATATATTACGAATATATAGAAACGTGGGTAATCGTTCTCGGAGTTGTCGGCGGTGTGCTTTTAATTGCGGGTGCGATAGCTGCAATAATACTTATAAAGAAAAAACGCGGAAAAAAGATTAAAATGGAAAAGGAATAAAACCGAGGGGAGAATGTTTTTTGAAGAATGTTAAAATTTTATTTCAGGGCGACAGCGTGACCGATGAGGAACGCGACAGAAACGACCCGCATCACTTGGGAAAAGGTTATGCCAAATTTGCGGCACAAAGACTTAAAGAGGTATTCCCGCAAAAACAGCTTGAATTTCTTAATTTAGGTATTTCAGGCAATAAAAGCGGGGATCTGCTAGAAAGATGGGAAAAAGATTGCATTGCCGTTCAACCGAATATTGTATGCTTTATGATAGGCATTAACGATGTTTGGCACAGCTATGCACACGGTCTTGATATAACAACCGAAGAGTATTCGGAAAATTGCCGCCGCATGCTTGAAGCACTTAAAAGCAAAACAAAGGCAGGCCTTGTTGTTATGGAGCCGTTTTTGCTTGATAATCCCGAAAAACCGTTCAGGGAAAAGCTTGACCCCGATATAGACGCAATAAGGGCGCTTTCGCGCGAATATGCGGATATACTTGTTCCGCTTGACGGAATGATGACAGCCGCGGCAATAGAATACCGTAACGAAGATCTGACATTTGACGGCGTTCATCCTAAAGAGGCGGGCGCAAGGCTTATCGGCGGTTGGGCATCCGAGGCTATAGGGAAAGTAATTGATAAGTATGACTTTTGATAACGCATTTAAGCTTTTTGAAGAATATTCGTCAAATACCGTTGCGGGAACGAATAATAACTTTATTTTAAAGGGCAGTTTTGATAATAAATCCTCGGCAATTTATTATAAGGTTCAAAAACACGGAAAATCAATTTACAGATTTTGCTTTTCAAACTGTGTTGACAGCACATACGGAGACGGAACAGAATGTCGGGCAAATTGCCTTGGCGGCAGTTGGCGGATCGTTTCCGCTTTTGCGGGCGACGGCGGTGCTTACGGCGATCCGCATATGACGGAAAAACTTGTACCTTTAAGCTTTTCGGGGAGTACGAAAAAGGAGGTGCTTCCGGGAGAAATTTTTTGGAGTGATGAAGCTGAGCTTGAAATTCCGAAAAATCATTATTTATGCTTCAAAATTACCTTCAGCGGCAGCGAGATACCTTTTACACCCGATAAAATTATACCCGCATTTTCTCTGGACGGAAACGAATTTAAAGAGGATAAAGAGTTCCCGCAGCCGATTTTTGTGGGTATAAGGGTCGGCAAAAGCAAAAAAGTTGTATTTTTCGGCGATTCCATTACTCAGGGTCTCGGCACAACGCCCGATAAATATGAGTTTTGGGCGGCAAGACTTGCAGAGCGGCTGGGAAAAAATTTCAACTTTTGGAATTTGGGGCTCGGCTGCGGGCATGCGTATGACGCCGTAACCGACGGCAGTTGGCTGAAAAAGGCAAAGACGGGCGATATGGTTTTTGTTTGTTTCGGAGTTAACGATATAAATATACACCGTTCCGTTACGGGTATCTGTAATGATACGGAGCGCATTGTGTATCTTTTAAAATCGGCCGGCTGCAAGGTTATACTGCTTTCCGTACCGCCGTTTGATATGGTGGGAGAGGATAAGGAAAAATGGTATGCCGTGAACGATTTTCTGCGTAATACCGTATCAAAAAATGCGGACGGTTTTTTCGATGTTTCCGATATTATCGGAAAACCGTCACCGAGAAGGCATATGTCGCTTTACGGACCTCACCCGGACGGTAACGGCGGAAAAGCCTTGGGTGATGCGCTTTATGCGGCGTTCGGAAAATTGCTTTAGGCTGTTGTAAATATTTTCAGCGCTTTCAATGTGTGTAAGGAGTAAACTTTAATGAAAACAAATAACGAAATAAGAAAAGTCGTTGAGTCCATGAGCCTTGATGAGCTTTGCGGGCAGGTATTGAATATTGATTTAGCAAGCCCCGATTTTGAAATATCCGAGTATGACGGAATATTTAAAGAAATGCACTTGGGTTCTGTATATACCGCACCGGTAAGCCCGCTTTGCAAGGGCATGAATCAGCTTGAAATGAACAGAACGCTTTGCAAAAGGGCGGGAGAGTATGCCCCGATTCCGACAATGGTGCTTACCGACGGTTGGATTGAAAACTTTGACCAGCAAATTACCAAAATGGCGTGGGGCGCAACGGATGACCCCGAGCTTATGGAAGAGTACGCACGGGTTTACGCGCAAATGCTCAGAAAAACGGGAAATCATGTGCTTTTGGGACCCGTGGTTGATATAAATTACAATTTTAATAATCCGCTTGTAAATACAAGGGCAATGTCGGACAGTGCCGACCACGTTATAAAAATGGCGGGCGCTTTTGTGCGCGGGCTTACATCCGAAAACAGGGTAGTTGCCTGCTGCAAGCACTTCCCCGGAGACGGTATGGACGACCGCAATCAGCACTACTGCACAACCGTTAACAGCAAGGGCAGGCAGGAATGGCTTGAAACTTACGGACGCGTATATAAGGAAATGTTCAAAAACGGCGCTAAAGCGGTTATGTGTGCGCACATCAGTCTTCCGTCATGGCAGAGCGAAGAAGAAATTGACCCGATAACAGGTTATCTTCCGTGCTCGCTCAGTAAAAATCTTATGACCGATCTTTTAAAGAGAAAACTCGGCTTTGACGGGTGCATTATTTCCGATGCCATGAATATGGTGGGAGCGGTTGCGGTTTGTAAACGCGGGCGGAGATTTAATGCTCTTTTCCAAGCCCGAGGATTACAGGGCAATAAGAAAGGCTACGGAAGACGGGGTTATACCGACAGAGCGGTTGAGAGACGCCGCAGAACGGGTTTTAAGACTTAAAAACAGCGTAGGTCTACTGGATGACGAACAGTCCGATGACGCAAAAATAAGCCTGAGCGGCGACCCGCAGGATTATATAGATAAGGCGGTTGCAAAATCCTTTAGAATTGAGCGCAACTTTGATAAGCTTATCCCGTTGAAATTAAACCGTGGGGACAGAATATTGCTTTTGAACCTTATATCCACATCTTCGAACAATAACGACGCAAATATTGACGAGCCGCTGAGAAAAGAGCTTGAAGACCGCGGATTCAAGGTTGATCGAAAAAACATACCGTTTATTCATACGGAGCTTAAAGGTATAGAGGAAAATTACGATTGCGTGCTGGTAAACAGTTTTATTGACGTTTCACACAGCAATGCCGGCTCGCTGCGCTGCGGCAGCGACCATATGGGGCCGTTTTGGGACGGGTTGGGACTTTCACACCCGAAATTTATATTTACTTCCTTCGGCGACCCGTATAAGCTTTATGAATTTCCGTTTTTACACACCTACATAAACGCTTTTTCATGCGGTGAAAAAACGCAGAAATATTTTGTTAAGGTGCTGCTCGGGGAAGAAAAAGCGCTCGGTAAAAATCCAGTTGAGCTGAAGGGCTTTTTTGAAAGGGAAGTTTAACACGCAAGGCAATACTGCAAGGGAGAGCGACATATGAAAACATATGACAGAAAAAACGGCTTTTTGGGCGTGCATTTTGACTTTCACGCCTCAAGAGATAACAGGCACATAGGAAAAAGTTTCACCGAAAAAACGGTGCAGGATGTTATCGACATGCTGCATCCCGATTATATTCAGTGCGATACAAAGGGAGCTTACGGCATTGCAAGCTACCCCACAAGACTTGAAAATCGCGCGCCCGAAATAGATAAGGATATACTTAAAATCTGGCGTAAGGTCACAAAGGAAAACGGCGTGGGCCTTTTTGCACATCATGCCGCAATGGACGACAGAGACGCGGCGGAGAGACATCCCGATTGGGCGCTTATGCGGGCTGACGGATCTCTTGATCCGCGCTTGCTGAACATTCCGGGTGATTACATAGAAAAAAGGCTCATTCCGCAGCTTTTGGAGCTTGCGGGGGATTATGAGCTTGACGGCGCATGGATGGACGGTTCGGGATTTAATATTGAGCCTAATTACAGACCCGAAATACTTGCAAGGTTTACCGAAAAAACCGGTATAACCGAAATTCCGAAAAACGAAAACGACCCGCATTATGCCGAGTTTTTGCAGTTCTTCCGTGATGAATATGCTGAAACCAGGCGCCATTACATCAATGCGGTACATGAAAAATATCCCGACTTCCAAATATGCTGCAATTGGGATTATACCTCTTACGATTCGGAAAAGGTTGATTCCGACATTTCGTTTATTTCGGCAGATATATGGGGTATGACAACATTTAATATTCTCAGAATGGAATGCCGCTTTATTTCCGGACAAAAAAAGCCGTGGGATCTTATGCTGTGGTGCGATGCCGCCAAATACGCCGGCGGATTTGTCAATTGCCTGAAGCCTTCCGTTCAGCTTATGCACGAGGCTTCCCAGATAATGATGCACGGCGGCGGGGTGGAACTGTATATGCTTCAGGAACCGGACGGCGGTGTGGATATTAAAAAGCTTGATAAATTTAAAGAAACCTTTGATTATTGCCGTAAATACAGAGAATATCTTTTCGGCAGCGAATCGCTCTCTCAAATTGCCGTGCTGTTTGACGGAAAAACGGCAATGAAGATGAATAACAAGGCATACGGATTTTTCGAGGGCTCGCTGCTTGACGGTATTAACGGTATTCTGCAATGCTTTGCGGATTCGCAGCAATCGGTTGACGTTATAGGAGAGTGGGAGCTTGATAACCCCGCTTTGCGGTATAAGCTGATAGTTGTTCCCGAATGGTCGGAACTCAGCTGCAAGGATAAATTGCTCGCGTTTGCCGAAAACGGCGGCAGCCTGCTTATTATCGGTAGCGGCGCAACAAAGCTTTTTGAAAAAGAACTCGGCGTAAGCATTACCGATACGGTTAAACAGAAGAGAGTGTTTATAGGCGATAAGTACGATTATTGCTCATTCGGTGAATTGAGCGATATAAACGAGGTTAAGGTGTTAACGGCTGTTGCTGCGGAAAACGCATTTTTAAACAGCGATTTTTCGGATATTCATACAGCGCTTACCGTAAACGGGCTCGGGAAAGGCAAAATTGCCGGCATTTATTTTGATATGGGGCAGCAATATATAAGCGGAAGAACCGCAGGCGCTTGCGATTTTGTTAAGCGCACCGTTTCAAAGCTTTTGCAAAAGCCGGAACTGACCGTTATCGGCAGCCGCAATATTGAAGTTGCCCTGCGCAGAAACTGCGGTAAAAAGGAGGTGGTTCTGCTTAACTGCTCCGGACCGCACAGCGACCCGAATACTTTTACATATGATGAGCTTTTGCCGATTTGCAACATTACCGTAAAGGTCAAAACCGAAAACAAACCCGAAAGGGTCGTCAGGCAGCCGGAAAATCTGCAGCTTGATTTTGAATGGGACGGCGAATATACCGTTGTGAAGCTTGAAAAGCTCGAAATAATGAGCGTTATCACACTTGATTGAAGGAAATAAATTTACTGTATGAAAAAGCTTTATATGATAGGAAATACTCATTTTGATCCGGTGTGGTTATGGAGATGGGACGAGGCATTGGCCTCAATACGCTCCACATTTCGCTCCGCGCTTGACAGAATGAACGAAAATCCCGATTTTATTTACAGCTTCTGTACTCCCGCCGTATTCGAATGGATAGAAAAAACCGATATAAAACTTTTTGAAGAAATTAAAAAACGTGTAAAGGAAGGTCGCTGGGAATTGTGCGAGGGCTGGTGGGTGCAAGCCGACTGCAACGCACCCTGCGGCGAAAGCTATATCAGACAGGGTCTTTATGCCCGGGAGTATTTGAAAACGCATTTCGGAAAAACGAGCGACACGGTATTCAATATCGATTCCTTCGGTCATAATATGCAGCTTCCGCAAATTCTGCGGGGGTGCGGTTTCCGAAATTATGTTTTTTGGCGACCGAACGAAGCACATAAGGAATTGCCGAAACCGCTGTTTGACTGGGTGGGATTGGACGGCTCTTCCGTTCGCTGCTATAGGCTCGGGGGAAAGGGCGGCGAGATTTTTGTAAAAGATATTGAAAAAGAAACTTTCGGTAAAATTTTCAGCGAAAATACGGAGGATAACCTTATGGTTGTCTTCGGCGTTACAGATCACGGCGGCGCGCCCACTAAGCAGCAAATGTCGGTAATAAACAGATTATCCGCAGAATGTAAGGATTATGATGTTTCGTATGGCACGGTAAGCGGATTTTTCAGAGATGTAAAGCCTGAAATTTCGGTCTGCGATGAGCTGCAGACAAGGTATTTGGGACCGTACTGTAATTATACACCCGTTAAGCAGGATAACCGCCGCGCCGAAACGGCGCTGCTTAACTGTGAGGCGGCAAGCGTAATAGCTTATAATCTTATAGACCGTGAATATCCGCAGGCGGAAATAAAGCAGTGCTGGAAGGATGTTATGTTCAATCAATTTCATGACATTCTCGGCGGCACCTGCATAAACCAGCTTGCCTTCCTCAACCGGGCGGGGCGGTGTAGTCGGCTCGGGAGCC
>OLNY01001575.1_pt1 | contig 17725 bp, 16 predicted proteins | sample 1671981 | NCBI WGS metagenome assembly OLNY01 (sample SAMEA3136632, study PRJEB25190) | human gut metagenome | biome: human gut; feature: human-associated habitat; material: faeces | place: Austria | collected 2013
AAGTCCCAGCTCTCCGGCAAGGACAGCATTTGCGACAGCAGCCCCTTGGCTTTCAGGGACAAGTCCTTGTTCCGCAGGTGGTGGTTGGACATCACCGTATAGCCCCGGTTTTTCTCCACTCGAAAAACTGCCATCTCGTCGTCCACTCCTTTCACTTGAAATTTCACCGCGCCGTCAAGGGCGGTGAGCTTGCCCGGCTGGTAGGGACATTCCTCATACACACAAAACTGGTACTTCCAGTGCGGGCGGTAGAAACGGCAGGTGCCGCAGTCCTCCGGCGCTCCGGCCTCGCCGTTGTCAAAATGATCTGCGCCCGGCCTCGTCTGCATGAGCTGTTCAAAGGCCCGGTCGCTGCCGGAAGTAAAGTACATAGGCGGTCGCCTCCTTTCTGTTTTTGGGCGCAAAAAAGCGGCGTCCTGATCTCCCCAAAGGGGAAAAGAGAACGCCGCTGTCTGCGGTGTCGTATTCAATTTTCGATGTGTCACTATTTGGGCGCTGGGCTTCACGGGAAGCAGAAGCGTGTCAAAGCTCAATCCGAAAGTAGTAAATCGGTAGTAAATTCAGTTCTTATATCCCGTGAAATGCCCGTATTTCCGGGCTTTTTGGAGATAATCAGAGTTGTTATATTAAATGTTATGCCTTTTTCGTTTTGCAACTTATTTACCAACTCATCAGCTGTTTTCTTTGGCTTAATGTTTCTGTCCAATTGTATCACCGTCCCTGCGGTGATTATATCATATTTCGACATAAAAGTAAACAGAAATGCTTATATTTGTAATCATATATTCATTAATCGGCAGTTTACTATACTAATTTAATATCAAATACAGATTGTCATCCTTGTTCAAATTTAGTTTGTCCTTTTTATTGTACACTGTCTATGCTACAATAGTCACATAAACAAAGCACTTGTGAAAGGAGCGATATTATGTTTGATTGGAACGGAAACGGCAACCACGATGCCTTTGATGATTTTGTCACCTTCGGACTTGTTCATCATATAATCGAGGACAGCAAGAAAAATGAACAGTCGCCCGCGCAGAATAATCGCAGGGGGATTTATCGTCTCTATGACAATACCGATACACGCAGTGAAGCGGTAAAATGCTTGTGGATGATTTTCGGAATTGCTATTATGATCGGCGGTATTGCACTGACGGTTTGTTTTATTGAAAATAAGCTGCTTGGCATACTCGCTCTGCTAGTTACAGTGATAGTAGGCTTTATCGTAGCGTCGCAAGGCAACGACAGAGATGCTTAGCATAAAGTAACAGCCCACGGACACTTTAATGTGCCTGTGGGCTGATTTTATATTTATACGCTTGCCGTTTCTGCGGTTACGGCTGTATTTGATGTATTTGCGGAGCAAACGGGGCAGACGTTTGCGGTTTCGCCTGCAATGAATTTCATCGCCTTGTCGGTACTCCAGAAGAAACGCTCCTCACCGTAGGTTTCGATAAGGCCACAACGGTGGAACATTTCGTCAACGGCAGGCTGTACGCACGAAAAGTATATTTCTATCTTCCTTGCGGAAAGGCTGTCGCAAAGCTCCTTCATGGCCTGTACACCGGAAATATCCGCTATAGGCACACCTCGCATTGAGAATATCAGCTTTCCGCCGTCATCGACCTCAAGATGTGACAGCTTCTCCGACAGCTTGTTTGATGTTCCGAAGTAAAGCGGACCTGTGACATATACTACCTTTGCGCCGCAGAGCTTTCCGTCCTTGTCGGCTATATCTATCTTAGCAGGGTCAACATCCGCAACGTTTACCGTCATATCCGAAACCTTAAGCACGAACATGATGACCGAGAAAAGTATACCGATTATAATTGCGACAGTGAGGTCGAATATAACCGTTGCCGCCATTGTGATAAGATACTGGAACATTGCGGTCTTTATTTTTCTGCCGAAAATGTCCTTTATTACCGCAAACTCGTTCATTCTCCACGCAGTTACGATAAGTACGCCTGCAAGTGCCGCCATAGGTATCTTTGACATTACACCTCCGAGCAGGAACATTGACGCTAAAAGCACCAGTGAATGTATTACACCTGCAATTCTTGTCTGTGCGCCGCTCTTTATGGCAACGCTCGTTCTTGCTATTGCCGCTGTCGCAGGCACACCGCCGAAAAAGGGTATCAGCATATTGCCTATGCCCTGCGCTACAAGCTCCTGATCGCTGTCGAGCTTTTCGTTCTTCATTCTGCCTGCACTCGCGCCGCATAAAAGGCTTTCGATAAGCCCGAGTGCCGCAATACTGATTGCAGGGAATATAAGATTCTTTACCGTGTCAAAATCTATCGCCGTAATATCAAGCCTGTCGTTAAGTAAAAGCGTCTGCGGTATCTCGCCGACAATGCCGACATTGAAATTGAATATGAAGTTCAGCGCCGTTGCAATGATTATTGACATAAGCGACGACGGGATGATAGCATTGAGCTTTTTGGGATAAATAAGCATAAACACTATAACGCATACGCCGATTGCTATTGCCTCGAAATTCAGTGTCTGAGGCGTGTTGAAGTAGCTTACTATTTTATCTATAGTAGAAGCACCCTCGCATTTAAGTCCCGTAAGGTTGTTTATCTGACCGAATGCGATTATTATTGCTATACCCGATGTAAAGCCTGTAATAACAGGCGTGGGTATAAACTGTACCAGTCCGCCAAGCTTGAATATTCCGCACAGCAGAAGTATAGCACCCGACATAAAGCAGGCGATGAACACACCCTGTATCTGATATGTAGCCACAAGCGAGCAAAGGATAGCCGCCATAGCACCCGTAGGTCCTGATATCTGATATGAAGCACCCGAAAGCAGTCCTATTACAACACCTGCGATAAGCGCAGTGATAAGTCCTGCGGCGGCAGTCGCACCGCTCGATATACCGAATGCAAGAGCAAGCGGAAGTGCCACAGCCGCAACTGTAATACCGGCAAGCGCATCTTTTCCGAATTTTCCTGCATTATAGCCTTTGAATTCTGTCTTTAAACGTTTGAAATAACGCTTTATCATTTCTCTCCCTCTTTCTGTTACTTTGTCCTGCGGACAAACAGCAACCTTTATATTCTATACCCGAAAGAGAAATTTGTATATATCAAAACTCAACAAAGATTTGTTCACATTGGGTAAATTTTAAGTGACATATTCAGATACAACAGCTGAATTTCACGATTATGAGGGATTATTTGATCAAGCAAAATTATTCCAATGCTTGACATCACATAAATACTGTGCTAAAATCAAAAAAACGGCGAAACGGAGAGAAACATTATGGAAAGAAGTTCATTTGACATCTTCAAAAGCAACATCTGCCACCTTGTAAAAGACAAGGGCGAGCTTTCCTTTATCCGTGATATGCTGTGCAGTGACGAAGTAAGCAAGCTGTATGAACGTAAGTGGTACGCCGAATGTCTTTACCTGCTTGCTATGATCGATTACCTCAGCCGCAAGAACGATATCCCGCTTTATAACGGATATGATAAGCTGAGAACAGGCAAGCTCGACAAAGTGCTTTATCCCTCGGGAATAATGGCAATGTACAGTCTTTCGGGCGACGAAAGCATATTGATAAAAAGTTTTGATGAATCCATACCGGAGTTCAAGCGCTTCAACATAGTAGAAAACGAAATTGAGAATGTTGTATAGATATAAAAAACAGAAGTATCACAATTTAGCTCCCTTGTGTAAAGGGAGCTAAAATCAGTGCTTGGCAAAGCGTGTAATCTTTTATTAAATTATCAGAGCATAAAAACATATCCAACACCGCTGAAAACCAAAAACGGCCTACAGGTTTTATCCTGCAGGTCGCATTTTTATTCACTTTTGATATTGCTATGCTCGTGGGTGCTTTCCTTAGCTATCTCACTGAGCTTCATTCTGTTCTCTTTGGCTATCGTTTCATTGTGAAGCCACATCTTTATAAGTGCTACCGAATAAAGAATACCTGAAAGAAGCATTACGCCTATACAGATAAGAATGAGTATGGATGATGCAGGCGAGCCCTCCGGGAATACTCCGGGGAAAAACAATAAAGCAAGTACCGCTACATAAATGATAGCCGTGCAGACCTTTCCGTACCAACGTGCGCCGTCAAGCTTTGTCTGCTTTGTCTTTAAAAGCACAAGTCCCATGATTGCCATAAAGCCGTCCTTTAAAAGCCATATAGCAAGCAGTATCCACATCAGCGGATAATTTATCGCTATGCAAAGGAACAGCGTTCCCTGCGTCAGCTTGTCGGCAAGCGGATCGAGGAATTTGCCGAACTCGGTTATCATATTGCATCGCCGTGCTATCTGTCCGTCAAGGAAATCGGTAATTCCCGACGCTACGACAACTGCGGCAGCAAGATAATACTCTCCGCTCGTGCCTGCGGTGACATATAACCATACAAATATCGGGATAAGCAATATTCGCACAAAGCTCAGTATGTTCGGAATTGAAAATATATCTTTTTTCATCGGCTCACCCCTCTTGTTACACTGAAAAACAAACATAATGCGACTGATTCGGCAGATTAATGCTATAATTATACTACAGAAAGCCGAAAAAATCCATATTTGCAAGATAATTTTGTAGGATTAAACGAAACTTGGAAATAAATTCACGGTTTTGTGTGATTTTTGCTTAAACAATTACAACTATTTTTCGTCTGCAAGAATTATTGCCCCGAAATAAGCGAGTAATACACTTTGTAAAGCTCCTGCGTTGAATTTTCAAGAAAATAATAGTGCGCTATGTACGGAACAAGAAGTACAAGCAGCAGCACCGACAATGCAAGAAAGTAAACATTTATCGACACCAGTATCAGCGACAGCAGGAAGAATATCGCAAAGCTCATCGTTACTATGAGGTGGATAAGCCTTTCGTACTGATAGAAGCCTATCCTGACAAGAAGCTGCTGCGCAAGCGCTTCCTTGTCAACGTCAGGGTTTGCCGCCTGCTGTTTTATATATTCCTTATATTCTTTAATCTCATTTTTCATAAAAACGCCTTCTTTTCGGCTAATTATAATGCGCTGTAGTAATCACGCATTTTTACTGCGAGCCTGTCGCAACGTTCGTTTTCGGGGTGTCCTGCGTGGCCTTTTATCCAGCGGAATTCAACATCGTGCGTATCGAGCAGCATAAGCAGCCGCTCCCACAGATCGACATTCAGCGCAGGCGTATTGTCGGATTTTTTCCACCCTCTGCGTTTCCAGCCGTTGACCCAACCCTTTGTGACCGAATCCACAACATATTTACTGTCGGTGGTAAGTATCACCTTGCACGGATATTTCAGTGCCGTCAGCGCCTCGATAACTCCGGTAAGCTCCATACGGTTATTTGTGGTATGCTTTTCGCCGCCGCTCAGTTCCTTTTCTTTTCCGTTCCAACGGAGAATCGCACCGTACCCTCCGGGACCCGGATTGCCGCTGCACGCTCCGTCGCTGAATATCTCAACAATAGTTTCAGGCATTCTTGCTTTCCTTTCTTGCTCTTCTCTTTGCGGATATCTTGACAAAAACGTTTTTCCAGTATATCTGGAACGCCAGCAGATTATCGGTTATATGCCGCTCGAATACAGATGACAGCGCCGCAAGAACAATCGTTACGCCCATAAGGATTCCTGTCATTATTACCATTTCAATGCGCATTGGCTTTAAATCAAGCAGAAAATCACGCAATATGAATATATCAGCCGTAAATCCGCCTATCAGGAAAACAAACAGGCCTATTTTCCACGGCTTGAAGGGCATACAAACCTTGAACAGTATCACGAACGCCGCAAATCCTATGCATATAGTTGACATTGTTTCAATGCTGTAATCAAAGGTTTCTCTGGGAATTATGTTCATCCAGCCCGAAATATAGCGCATAAGCACTATTCCGACAAAATTGAACGTTATCAGCAGTCCGTGCATTATGGATTTCGGCAGGACGTTTTCTATAAATTTGCCCTTTACACGCTTGAAGTTAGGCTCCATAGCAAGTAAGAACGAGGGTATGCCGTTTGTAAACATATTAATCTGCGTAAGCTGTATTGCCTGAAGGGGATAGCCCATAGGCACAAAGCAGAACATAAGTGCCGCTAAAAACGAGTATACGGTTTTATAAAGGAACAGCACGCTCGAACGCTCGACATTGTTTATAGAGCGTCTGCCCTCGCCTACTATCTTAGGCATTGACGCAAAATTGCTGTCGAGAAGAACGATATTCGATACATTTCTTGCAGCATCGCTTCCCGATTGCATTGCTATAGAGCAGTCGGATTCTTTCAGTGCAAGGACATCGTTTACACCGTCGCCTGTCATCGCAACCGTATGCCCTTTGGCTTTCAGCGCCTTTACAAGCTCCAGCTTCTGATACGGTGTTACACGGCCGAATATCTTATATTTGTCAGCCGCCTCCCACAGTTCTTCATCGGTTGTTAATGTCGATGCGTCAACGTAATTTTCATAATGCTCAAGCCCTGCACGCTGTGCTACTCCCGAAACGGTAACGGGGCTGTCGCCCGAAATAATTCTTATGTCAACGTCCTGCTCCGCAAAATATTTCAGCGTTGCAGGGGCTTCTTTTCTTATGCAGTCGGTGATTCTTACAAGTGCAACCGGAGTTATATTTTCGGGCAATGCGCCGCCCTCAACTTCGGGAGGCATATTGTCGCTGTGCGCAAACAATACAACTCTGTATCCACCCTCAGACAGCGTCTTTATCTGCTCTCTCAGAGCGTCTGTCATAGCGTCGCCCAGGATAAATTCAGCCGCACCTAGAATATACGTTCCTTTATCCTCAAAAGCCGCAAGGCTCCACTTTTTCGCACTTGAAAAATGTATCGCCGTCTTTGCCGACCATTCACGGCTTGGCAAAGAGCCGTCTTTTTTGTATCTGTCCATTACGGCAAGCGCAGTGGGGTTATTATCGCCGAGCGCATATATCATCTCGCAAAGAGCTTTTTCGTGATCGTTGCCGTCAAGAGAGATAACGTCCGATACCTCCATTCTGCCCTCGGTTATCGTACCTGTTTTATCAAGGCAGAGAACGTCAACTCTTGCAAGGGTTTCCACACAGTACAGATCCTGCGCAAGCGTTTTGTTCGTTGCAAGTCTGATAACGCTTACCGCAAGCACCATACTTGCCATAAGCACAAGGCCCTCCGGTATCATGCCGATTATAGCCGACACCGTGTTTACAACGGCATCGGTGAACGTGTTGTGTGCAAGAAGCATTTCCTTGCCGAACATCAGCAGTATCATCGGTATAATACATACGGAAATCATCTTCAATATATAGTTTATGCTTGCGAGCATCTTTGAGTTATTCTTCTTGATATATTTTGCGCCGCTTGTTATCTTATTGGCGTAATTGTCTGCGCCTATGCGGATAACCTGCGCCTTTGCATTTCCGCTTATCAGAAACGAGCCGGATAATATCTCATCGCCCTTGTGCTTTACGATAGGGTCGCTTTCGCCTGTTATAAGGCTCTCGTTTACCTCGCAGTCGCCCTCTACCGCTATGCAGTCCGAGCAGACCTGCCTGCCTGCCGACAAAATCATTATATCGTCAAGAACAATATCCTTTACGGCTATCGTCTGTGTTTCGCCGTTTCTCAGCACATCCGCTTTAGGCGCAGAAATAAGAGCCAGCTTGTCGATGGCTCTTTTTGAGCGTATTTCCTGGAATATACCTATTGCCGTGTTGCATATGATAACGCCTAAGAACAGGCAGTTCTTGAACGAGCCTACCGCAACGACAAAAGCCGCCAGTATTATGTTGATAAGGTTGAAGAATGTAAGACAGTTATCCTTGAATATCTGCTTTACCGATTTGCTCGGTATATTGAAATCGCCGTTGACCTTACCGCAGGAGATACGCTCGTTTACCTGCTCTGCGGTAAGTCCGGTCGTCACATCGGTAATATTTTCAAGTGAAGTATGCTCTTCGGGCTTTGACATATATGAGTTGTCCTTCCGTAATTATTCGTTTTGTGTCGTGCTGTTTTCTGAAATATCGTTGCTGCTGTTTTCTGTCTGTGTATCGGTATTGTCGATATATCTCACATAGTCTTTAAGTTCCTGTGATATTTCCTTTTCGCCATAGATATCGGCGGTAATATGCTCGCCGAACTTCCAGAATCTCATCATCTCAGCTCTGTTGGGTATGCTATATGAATATTCAAGCTGGTCGACAAACCCATTTAGCTTTTCGTTCACGTCAATATTTATTGCAGGGAGCGTTCCGGTTATCTTTGTTCTCAGGCTCTGCATATCATCGCTGAGAAGATATTTTGCAAATGCGTCTGCTTCTGCGGTATGCTCGCCCTTGGAATAGACAAACATCGTTCTTACGCCTGCAATTGAATATGTGTTGCTGCCGTTATCAAAGCCGGGCAACGGTACTATTCCGTAATCAATACCCGCTGCGTCAGCCTTTGTCACAAACCACGGACCGTTTACTGTCAAAGCGGCATTACTGTTTAAAAACAGTTCGTCGCATTCATCATAACTGTAATCCGTTATATCCTTAGGAAATATATCCTGCATCTGCTTTAACAGAGTAAGTCCGTAGCTTGCTTTTGAATTGAGAAGTCCGTAGTTATCATCGAGCATAAGCCTGTTTTTATCCATGCTCATAAGCATAGATATATAGTATACCGTATCTGTATGGAAAACAAATCCGTATTTGCCGGGATAGAGCTTGTTGAAAGCATCGCTCCAGGTGATAAGACTTTCCCACGTTGAAGGTATATCCTTCTCTTCAACAAATTTCTTATTATAGAAAAGAGCATATGTTTCACACGCTACGGGATATCCGTACATCACGTCATTATAAACCGTAGCCTCTCTTGCAAGCGCCAGCGCAGTTGTGTTGACAACATTGGTATCCCCTGTCGGAAGTATCAGCTGATTCTCGACAAGTTCGCCCGTCATATCGCCGGGTGCGGCAAAAACATCGGGCTTTTTTACAGTACTGTTCTCGTTGACAATTTCATTTGCAGCATCTTTAAGCTCAACGTTGACATATTCTATATGAATATTGGGATAAAGCGCATTGAAGCTCTCGCCCGCTTCTTTTATCCACTCATCGGGACCGTCCTTTGATTCCCAGACAGTGAGCGTTATATCATCTTTTGTAAGACTGTCGTCCGTTGAGTACGGCGTGGAATTGCCGTTGTAATCCGAACGTGAGGTATGTTGCGTAATTATATGGCTTTCTTCGGAACATCCGGCAATTACCGTTCCGATCAGCACAGCAAACAGTGCGGCAGTTATTCTTCTGTATTTCATATTTCCTCCGATAATGAAAAGGGTCATATTTATACTGTAATAATTGTACAACAACTGCCCGATTTTGTCAACATCGGCAGCACTTGCAAATGCCGCACAATTATGATATAATTACATTAATTACCGCAAAACGGCAACGTATTTTTGCATACCTTATACATACCCGACAAATACTTGCGGGCACTACCTGAAAGGAAAGAAAATGAACTCTGATAAAAAATTTGAAACCAGCAGTATAGATGATATAAAAGCACTTTTTGAAAACAGAAAAGAAGAGGATATTATCCATTCCGATACATTCGGAGAAACAGAAAAACCGGTTGTCACCAAAGAGGCTGTAGAAAATGCTGTAAAAAGGTCCTCTCCGGAAAATATCAGCAAAAGAAAACGTAACCGTATGATAGCAAACGTCATGATATACAGCGGTATCGGACTGCTGATAGTCGCCTGCGCCATACTTGTAGCGCTTATCTTTGCAGGCAATAACGGTAACAGCATCACAAACCTTGATATCATAAACGGCGATGAGATCACTCTGCGTGCAGGTCACTCTCAACAGCTTAAGATCAAGACAGAACCTGCCGGTACAGAATATGCACTGTCATATATCAGCGCCGATACGTCAATAGCGACAGTTTCACTTGAAGGTAAAGTAACCGCAGTCAAAAACGGAAAAACCGAAATAACCGTATCAAGCGGCGATCTTTCAGACACAATAACCGTTAATGTCAAAAAGGATATTATAGAATCGCTTGACGTTTCGCTTGCGGCTTTATCGCTTGACGGCGGAGAAGAACAGAAGGTCGAGGCCAAGGTCGCACCTGCCGACGCAAAGAATGTAAAGCTCAGCTGGAAGAGTGCGGACAACGAGGTCGCTTCCGTTGACAACAACGGAACGATCAAAGGCGTAAACAGCGGCGAAACGACCGTAACGGTAACAGATTCCGTAACAGGGCTTTCAAAGGATATTGCCGTCACCGTCAATGGTCTTGAGCTTCCCGAATCGATGAAATTTGAAAAGGAGAGCGTGACTCTCGAAAAGGGAGAAGTCTATAATTCCGTTCTCCGTTTCACTCCGGAGGATATTACCTACACAGGTGCCATATACTATACCAGTGACGCAACAATAGCGTCTGTCACAAATGAGGGCGTTATAACCGCAAAGAGCGCAGGTAGCTGTACTATAGAGGCATATTACGAAAACGACTACCGCCTTGTGGCTACTATGGAGGTGACTGTCATAGATTCATACGTTATAACAGATCAGACGACCGTTCCCGAAACATCCGCTACAGAACCTGTACCGGATACCGAAACCGATCCGCCCGCTTCTTCAAAGCCTGCTCCGACGCCGGAGTATACAGGCTCGCACAAAAAGGAAGTGATAGACGGCATAACCTACTTTGACGGAGTAATGATAGCAAACAAGACCTATACTTTGCCCAGAAGTTACAATCCCGGTGTACAACCGGAAGCTATGGATGCATTCTACGATATGCAGGCGGCGGCGGCTTCGGAAGGAATTTCACTGTGGATTTTATCAAGCTACCGTTCTTACGACGACCAGGAAGTAATTTACAACCGTTATGTTGCACAGGACGGCAGAGATGCCGCAGATACATATTCCTCACGCCCCGGACACTCAGACCACCAGACCGGATACACCTTTGACTTAAACTCGCTTGAACAGGACTTCCAGTATGACCCTGCAGGTCAATGGCTAGAGAAGAATTGCTACAAGTACGGCTTCATTATCCGTTACCCCAAGGGCAAGGACAGCTCAACAGGCTATATGTATGAGCCGTGGCACGTCAGATATATCGGCGTTGATCTTGCTACAAAGGTAACTGAAAGCGGACTTTCCCTTGAAGAATATTTCGGTATAACATCACAGTATCAGGATTGATAAATATTCGTATTACCAAAACGGCGTTCATTGCAAATCGCAATGAACGCCGTTTCATATTCTGTATTATCACTTCCGCATATCGCCCTTCTTATCAGACAACAGCGGCTTTATCAGCTTATATATTTCTCCTGCCCGTGTAGTTCCGTATTTCTTGACTATACGGTTGTTGATACCGGACTTTGTAGAGAGCTCATTTATACACTTTTCAACAAATTCACGTTCACTGCGGTCGGCAAGCAGTTTTTCAAGCTCTGCACTGATTTTACTGTAATGAGCCGCATCTGCCGCCCTGTCAAGCGACACCGCAGAAGTAACATTCACGCCCTTAGCCTGCCAGAACTTTGACACCAGCTCAAACGCCTTGTCGTTTGAAATCAGACAATATGCCGCCTCAGGCTTTTCTCTCAGCATATAGCCGAGATATGATACAAGCTGAAAATCAAGTGCGTTCTTCATACCGACCTGCGCCTCAACATAATATATCTTAGCACGGCTCTCTGTGATCTTCTTGTGCATATTGAAAGTCAGCACACCTGCGTGCTCACTGTAAAAAATGTAGCATTCGTCATTGCGTTCAAGCTTTTCTATCCCTTTCAGCCCGTCCGAATGCACATTTTCAAAATCTATGAGATATATAGCCATATTACCTCTCAGCAATTACTGTATCTTCTGCATATTCGTGACAGTCTGAATGTATCTTTCGTACTTATCACAGACTGTATTCACATCGCCGAACGCTATCTGCTTGCCTTTGTCAAGCCACAGTACCTTGTTACACAGTCTTCTTACCTGCGGAAGCGAATGCGAAACAAAAAGCGTACAGCAACCGTTCTTGATTATATTCATCATAGTTGCCTCGCTTTTCGCCCTGAACGCCGCATCACCGACAGAAAGTACCTCGTCAAGTATAAGTATCTCAGGCTCCATAAGGCAGGATATTGCAAAAGCAAGTCGTGACTTCATACCCGAGGATAACTGCTTGAAGGCTCTGTTCTCAAATTCGGTCAGTTCTGCATATTCGAGTATTTCCTTGTATTTTTCTGTAACAAATTCTTTGGTGTATCCGAGCATTGCTCCTCTGAGATATATATTTTCATTGAGCGTAAGGTCGCCGTCAAATCCCGAGCCAAGCTCAAGCAGCGCCGCGATCTTTCCGTTTACCGTTACACTTCCCCTTGCAGGCTTCATTATACCGGATATTACTTTCAGAAGTGTTGATTTACCGGCACCGTTAGTTCCGATTATTCCGAGAAAGTCTCCTTCTTCCAGGCTGAATGACACATTGTCTACTGCCGTGAAATGTTCGGTCTTTATCTCTCTCTTTACTTTTTTTATAAGATACTCTTTAAGACCTATCTCCCTGAAGTTGCTCACCGTATATTGCACCGTTACATTTTTAACATCAATAACCATCTGTAACCCTCATATCAATAGTAATAAACAAATTTCTGCTCTGTTTTTCTGTGTACGAAATAGCCGATCGCAAGCATACCGAATGCAAAGGCAAGGCATATTATGTGACTGGTAAAATCAGGTACCGTAGCATAGATAACCAGCTGTCTGATATAGGTTATAAAATGATAAATCGGGTTGATATCGAATACAAAACGCAGATTTTCCGGGAAACGGTCAATTTCGTAGAAAATAGCAGACATATACATCAGAAGCATAGTAAAAATCTGATACAGATACTGCATATCCCTGAAGAACACGAACAGAGAAGACAGAATATAGCTCATTCCGATATTGAAAATAATAAGGCACAGTATCGGGAATATCATCATCAGAAGGTGAATGCCGAAGCTCACATGACAGAACACCATAAACCCGAAATATATAACAAGTGTCAGCATAAAGTTGAATATCGCCGCAGAGTTTGACGACAGGACAAACAACGATTTCGGAACATTCACTTTCGACAATATACCGCCGTTTGAGTACATCGAAAACATACCGGCAGTCGTCGCATTGGTGAAAAAGTTGAACATAAGCGTACCGCTGAGAAGATATATTACAAACTGTGTGTCGTGCCTGCGGAAAATATAGCCGAATACGAAATACTGAACCAGAAACGTCACAAACGGAGAAATTACGCTCCATAGCACGCCGAGCAATGTCCTCTTGTATTTCTTCTTGAAATCTCTTTTGGTAAGCTCCTCGAAAAGAAATCTGTACTGTTTTATCTTGTCGATAAAAGACATATTGGCTGAAGTATTTATCGAAACGTTGATTTTATCTTTTTTGCGGTTATTGTTTTTCGCTTTTTTGTTTCCGCCTGTATGTGCCGTTATTTTATCAGGCTCAGAATCCGCTTTTGCCGCTGAAGGTTTGGAGGTGTTTTTATTCGGCTTGGCTTTTGAACGAGTATTGACAGTATGATTTGACGAAGAATCAGCAGCCTGCTTTGCCTTTGGCTGAGCCGTTTTTTCTTCCTCAAAATCCGACAAGCGTTTGTACGCAATTTTGCTCTTATCGGTTTGCCCGTTTTTTACCGATGTTTGGCTTTCCGGCTTTTTTTCGGTATTATGAGGCTTGTATTTATCACCGATATCTGCTTTCATATGCTTTATGCTTTGCTTAGGAATTTCTTTTGTATCGGTGCTCTTCTGACTAGTCCGATTAGCCGCTTCAGCTTTCTTCTTCTCGTCTATCGAACGAAGGATCATTGTAGCACCGGGATTTTTACCTGAAGTCGCAGGCGTAGCATTTGTTTCTTTCCCGTTTTTTTCGTTATTGACGTTTTTCTTCTTATCGTCATCAAATTCAGCAAGTATATCATCAATATCAAATTTATCGTTCAAATTTAATTTCAACTCCCTAAATAATTTATCAGATTAACATAGTTATTGGCAATTCAGAAATATCACTTTATTTTACCACATTTCAAATCATATTACAATGTGCAATTGCTACAAAGAAAAAATATAGCAGTAAAGTCGGTTGGGCAAAATGCGTCAATATTTTCTATTTGTTTACAGGTTTCAGAGTTTCTTTGTTTTTTCTTTAATTTTGATTATAGCTTTATTTGGGATAATACCAAGTATCAAAGGTTTAATTGCATAAAAAAAGCCTCTGGGCATCAAACCGAGTTTTTTAAAGCCATCCATGCGCACTTTGTATTCATCGTATCGCATTGAGCCGGATACGCCTCTTGTTGCTTTGTCATAATGAAAGCGATACAGCTTTTCGCTCAGATTAGCCGATTTGTAACCGTAAGAGCACAGACGCATGAAAAGGTCGTAATCCTCATATTTGTAATTGTTACCCAGCTTTCTGTATTTATGGCGTTTAAGCACCATGCTTCTGAACATTACGCTTCCGTGAATAAACGGAGAATTAAAAAGAAAACTGTTTTTATCTATACTTTTAGGCATTATCCATTCGCCGTAAACACCGTCTGTTTCGGAGTAAAGTTCACACGCAGTACCTACAAAGTCTATATCTGGATTTTTTTCAAGGTAATCCGATTCTTTTTCAAAACGTCCGTCCAGGCTTAAATCATCATCGTCCTGCCTTGCTATATACTTGCCTGTCGCAGCTTCTATGCAGGCGTTGAGTGCCATTGCCAGCCCACGGTTTTCAGTGAATGTAATAATTTTCAGCCTATTGTCCGGAATGCCTTCCAGCACCTTATCAGTACCGTTATCAGAGCCGTCGTTGCATATTATAAGCTCAATATCGCTTACGGATTGAGTAAGAACAGATTCCACAGCGGCTTTAAGTTTTTCGGGATCGCTGTTATACACACCCATTATCACGGAAATCAACGGCATAGTTTCCTCTTTTCTCTGAGCAACCTCAGTTTTTCCCATAGTCTGACGCTGATCCGGTAAACCCACGCAGGCTTACAGGCACTAAAAATCACACTTCCGTAAAGCCAGAACATTCCCTTGTCCGGATATATGCTCTGACCTTTTCTTTTTCTCAATATTCTTTTCAGAAAAAGAACATTTCTTATGCTTTTTCCGCTGTCACACGCCAATGGTTGTACCGTTATTTCGGTAGCGTCGTCGCAGAACGGAAACGCACCGAATATCTCAGCTTCTTCCCTGTCAGGCTTATACATCAGCGCTTTCAGAAGCCTTGCCGAAAGCTTTTTAAGTTCTTTCACGGAAATATCAACCGGGTTTTCGCAGGCATATCCCGCAAACTTCACAGCAGCATCCGTCTGGATCGATGCGGCTTCGACTATAAAGCTGTTCGCTTCAGCCATTATCGGCTGTATGCCGTTATCCGTGATACTGTAGCCTGTTGTCATTCCGTGAGGTGCAGAGCAGAAGCATTCAAAAAGATTATTGCAGAACGTCGGCACATACTTATGAGCATCTGAAATATCAAACAGAAACGAATTGTATTTATCATTCTTTTCTCTGTATAATCCGAAATAATATCCGGTTATCCTGTCTATGTCTGTTTTATCCTTGATAAGCTCCGTCAGCGTTTTCTGCACAGAGCCAAGCCATCCGCTGTCGACAAGCGCAATTTTTCCATCCTCAAACAGACCGTTCCTGTTGAAATATTCAATGATATTTTTATAATTGTTCTCAGAGCGATTTTTTATATCCGAAAATAATTCTTTGTCATTTTTCAGAAGAGCGCAGAAATCATTATATTCGGCGTCATTTAATATCTTTTTTTCATCATCAGTAAATCCGATTTTTCGGTAAACCTCTACACGTTGACAATCTTCAAGTCCCGCTCTTTTGAGTGTGTTTTCTGCGCTCTGTACGGCACAGTGACCGAAAAAGCCTGCATTTTCAAATTCCTGCACCGAATTGCATTTATAATATAACGCATTTCTCAGCGCATAGCGTGAAACATATAGATAATGCGTATCAATATCGAGCTCTCGCTTTTTTATTATCACATCTGCAATGCTTTTCAGTATATATCCGTCACGGGCAAGAAAATATATTCGCTGAATTCCCAGCTTTACGGCGCTTTCTATAACATAGCCGACATAGCAAAACAGCACAGGTGCTGTGACATATGCCGTTGCCTGTGCTAATTTACCTTCACTTTTCATTGCGGTTTTATCTGCTGCCGCAAGCAGCCCGGGACAATCGCCGAGTATCTTTTTATACTTTTTTATCTTCACCTGATAACACTTCCGTTTTACTGTCCGCAGGAATATCAATATAACTGCGATATATATCCGCCATACAGTCCAAAGCATTCTCAAGACTGTATTTTTCTGCCGTGCGGTATCCGTTTTCGCCGAGTTTTCTGCAAAGCTCCGTATCCGAACTTAAAAGCTGTACTGCGTTTATGAACTGTGAGATATTGTTATACTCACATACAATTGCATTTTCAGCGTTTACAGCATATTCCCTTGTTCCCCTGTTGTCTGAAACGATAAGCGGCAGACCCGCCGCCATAGCTTCGATTGCCGCAAGTCCCAGACCTTCACGGCGGCTCGGGAATATGAATGCGTCTGCTCCGTGAAGAAGTTCCTTGGCGTCATATCGGTAACCTGCGAATATTATCCTGTCCTCACAGCCGAGCTCTTTTACAAGTGATCTGCACTTGTCCATATTTTTACCTGTACCGCATATCAGCATATACACGCCTTTATTGGCGGCGACTGCGGTTATCGAGCACTCCACATTCTTATTTTCATTTATTTCCGAATTTGACATTACAAGAAAAGCGTCGTTTGGTATTCCGAACTCTTTGCGAATACTCTCTTTTGTGCGGGAAGAATTTCTCACACGACTTAAGTCAATTCCGATACCGGGTATTTTATAGGCGTCGCATTTTTTGTTACGGCACATTTTCTTTGCCGCCAGATAGTCTTCCTCATTTATCGTAATTATTCCGTCAGTATACCTTATAAGCGCCTTCTCTGCGGCATAGTAAAGCCTGCTTATCTTTGGAGCGCCTTTATAGAAATGGAACCCATGCGCCGTATACAGTACTGTTGTGCCTTGCTTTTTCCTTGCCGTCCTGAACGCATAGCGTGCAATTGCCGCCGCAACCGGTGTATGACAATGAACAAGCTCATACTCGTTTTCTTCTATCAGCTTGCGCAATTCCTTATACGAGCGATAGTTCTGCGTCGCAAAAGGAGAACGATAAAAAGGCACTATGTAGTATTTATCACAATACGGAACATTTTTAGGTTCATCCGGTTCAAAGTCATCTCCGGCACAGACATGGACTTTATATCCGTGATCTTTAAACCATTTCATATATGGCAAATGGAACTGAAGAATATGCTTTTTAGTCACCGATGCAACAAACAGCACGGTTTTACTCATATACACAGCCCCCTTTTGCAAATCGTATACTTCAATCAATTATACATACTATTTTGATTTTACTATATTGACGTGAAAAAGTCAATACAAAACGGGCAAAGAGGGGAAATTTTTCTAAAATAAGCCATCTTTCTTTATCAGAAAGACGGCTCAGCTTGTAGAAAAAGTCTGCTTTTTTATAAAGTAGTGCGAATTCTTTATCCCTATTCCCAAACCCCTTCCCCGTGGTGAAGGGCTGTGTATGCTTTGTTGGCTCTGCATCGTGCAGAGCCTTTGGGCATACACGCC
>OLNY01001583.1_pt1 | contig 17671 bp, 12 predicted proteins | sample 1671981 | NCBI WGS metagenome assembly OLNY01 (sample SAMEA3136632, study PRJEB25190) | human gut metagenome | biome: human gut; feature: human-associated habitat; material: faeces | place: Austria | collected 2013
ATAAATTTTTCCGTGAACATTCCTCTATTTTTAATATAATATTTTCTATTTTTCACTCCAATCAAGCATTCAGAAAGGTAATCAAATATAAATACTTAAGATGCAGCCCCTCGTAATCGTATATTTTCTTATTAAATTGTAACTATTATAAATATTTCTTTAATTGCTCAACATTATTTTCTTGAAAGCGAATAAAATCATCTAAAATATTTGAAATAGTAGGCTCAACCTCAGGATTATGATTTTTCAATTTTACACCCTCAATAATCCCCATATTTGTACCTTTAATAAGCATTTCAGCAATATGAGAATTACTTTTATCAGTTAAAGTACTCATTTGAATATCAATATATCCCATAGTTTTCTGCATAGGTGGTAACTCTTTTGGAAAATCATCATAATTTTTAAGTTCAGAATTAACACGATTTAAAATTTCATTATATTTATCATATTGGAATAATAAATCATCTTTAAATTGGTTATCACCAACCTTTTCAGAAATAGTAGAAATTGAATCCATCCCCATTTTTATGCCTTTATTAACTTCATTTAAAATATATTGTGGATTATCCATTATAACCTCCTTAAATAATATAAAATTTTGCACTAATATTATTCGCAAATAATATATAAAATATTACAATTATTATAAAATTTAGCTTGATTTACAAAAGAAAAATTAGTATAATTTGCTAAGAGATAAGCAAAAAACGAAAGGAAAAAATATGTTAAAATTAGAAAAAATAAAAAAAGACTATAAGTCCGGAGATACAACAGTTCAAGCATTAAAAGAGATAAGCATTGAATTCAGAAAAAGTGAATTTGTATCAATATTAGGACAAAGTGGTTGTGGAAAAACAACATTATTAAATATCATTGGAGGACTAGATAGATACACATCAGGAGATTTAATAATAAATGGAAAATCAACAAAAAAATTTAAAGACAAAGATTGGGACGCATATCGTAATTATTCAGTAGGATTTGTATTCCAAAGTTATAATTTAATACCACATCAATCTATTTTATCAAATGTAGAATTAGCACTTACAATATCAGGTGTTTCAAAGAAAGAAAGAAAAGAAAGAGCAATAAAAGCATTACAAGATGTAGGACTAGGAGAACACATACATAAAAAACCAAATCAATTATCTGGAGGACAGATGCAAAGAGTTGCAATTGCAAGAGCTTTAGTAAATAATCCAGATATAATTTTAGCAGATGAACCAACTGGAGCATTAGATACAAAAACTAGTGTTCAAATAATGGAAATACTAAAAGAAATATCAAAAGATAAGCTAATTATAATGGTTACACATAATCCAGAATTAGCAGAAAAATATTCAACAAGAATAGTTAAAATATTAGATGGTGTAATAACAGATGATTCAAATCCATACACAGAAAAAGACAAAGAAGATGAAAGCATTGCTAAAACTGGAAGAACATCAATGAAATTTCTAACAGCCTTACATTTAAGTTTAAATAATTTAATGACAAAAAAAGGCAGAACCATATTAACATCATTTGCAGGAAGTATTGGAATTATAGGAATTGCATTAATATTAGCAATCTCAACAGGTGTACAAAATTATATCAAAAAAGTAGAAGAAGATACTTTATCATCATATCCAATAACAGTCGAAGAAACTTCAATAGATATGGCAAGTATGTTGCAATCTATGATGGGAGAAACAGAAAGTGATGAAAATACAGAAGAAGGCAAAGTATATTCAGCAGATGTTATGAGTGAAATGATGAAAACACTTTCAAATAAAAAACAAAGTAATAATTTGGGAGAACTAAAAAAATATTTAGAACAAGAAGATAACGAACTAAAAAATAATAGTAACAGTATTAGATATGGATATGACCTAAATTTGAATTTATATAAAGAAGATACAGAAAATGGAATTGTTAGAGTAAATCCAAGTACAGTAATGAATTCATTTGGAATGGGAGAAATGATAGAAGCTCAAAACAATTCATCAGTTGCTTCAATGTTTGGAAGTTCAATGATGACAAATACAGACATATGGGTTGAATTGTTAGACAATGAACAATTATTAGAGACTCAATATGATTTAGTAAAAGGAAGCTGGCCAAAAGCATATAATGAGGTTGTTTTAATAGTAAAAGAAGATGGAAAAATTGACGATTATACATTGTATTCTTTAGGATTAAAAGACCAAAGTGAACTAAAACAAAAATGGAAAGCAATAGAAAATGGAGAAAAAATCGAAGATAAAGATGAAAAAACATCATACACATATGATGAATTATTAAATTTATCATATAAACTAATATTAAATTCAGACTATTATAAAAAAGAAAATGGACTATGGATTGATAAAAGTGATGATGACAAATACATGAAAGAAAAAATCGCACAAGCAGAAAGTATAAAAGTTGTAGGGATAATAAAACAAAATAAAGAAAGTGTTGCATCATCTGTAACAAGTGGAATTGGCTATACAAAAGACTTAAAAGAATATGTAATTACAAAATCTAATGAGACACAAATAGTAAAAGAACAAAAAGAAAATCCAAAAACAAATGTATTTACAGGACTTCAATTCCCAACAGATGAAAATGAAAAATTTGATTACAATAATTTATCAAATGAACAAAAAATAGCAATGAGTAAATTAAGCAGTGAAGAAATTGCTAAAATGATGGAAACATATTCATCTAATAAAGATTCAAATTATGAAGGAAATCTTAAAAAATTAGGAGCTGTTGACATAGATACACCAACACAAATTAGTATTTATCCAAAAGATTTTGAATCTAAAGATAAAATTACAGAAGCAATTGAAAATTACAATCAAAAACAGAAAGATGAAGGAAAAGAAGAGAATGTTATTACTTATACAGATTTAGTAGGTGTAATGATGAAATCTGTTAGCCAAATTATAAACACAATTAGCTATGTATTAATTGCATTTGTTGCCATTTCATTAATAGTTTCATCAATAATGATAGGAATTATAACATATATATCTGTATTAGAAAGAACAAAAGAAATAGGAATTTTAAGAGCAATAGGAGCATCAAAAAAAGATATTGCACGAGTATTTAATGCTGAAACATTTATTGTTGGATTTATTTCAGGAATAATAGGAATTGGAATTACAATGTTATTAACAATACCAATTAATGCAATTGTATATGCTTTATCAGGAGTAACAATACATGCAATGGTACCACCAAAAGCTGCTATTATTCTAGTATTAATAAGTATGTTTTTAACAATAATTGCAGGCTTAATACCAGCGAAAATGGCAAGTAAAAAAGACCCAGTTGAAGCTTTAAGAACTGAGTAATTAAGAACAAAAGCGGATATTAATAATTTTTGTACTTATTAAAATATTTTGAAATCCACACTTTGTTATAACAATATAAACCTTTGAATGAATGAGAAAGGAATGATATTAGTATGAAAGAAAAAAGAACTGAAATTATTTTATCAATTATATTATTTATATTATTAATTATAGCATTAGTAATGACAATAATAAATCCACAAAAAACAAAAGATACAAGTAGCATAGAAAAACAACAAAATATAGAAAAAGAAGAAGTGGCAAATAATAGTAATAAAAATACAGAAACTAATAAATTAGAAGAAAAAACAAAAAGCATGCAAAGTGGAAATACATTTTGTAAAATAGAAGGAACAATAATTTATTATCAAGATTCAGACAAAGGAATTTATATTCAAAAAGAAAATGATAACCAATTTACAAAATTAGCAACAATAGAAAATGGATTAGAAAAAATGTATTTTGATGGTACTTCTATTTACTACATGCCAAATTACTATAATGATAAGGGAATTTATAAAGTAGACTTACAAGGAAATACACAAAAAATAAGTGAAAATTCTTCATTACAATTATATATAACAGATGATAAAATCTATTTTGTAAAACAAATAGGATATGATGACTATAACAAAAATCCACAAGGTACATTGTGTGTTATGGATAAAGACGGTAGCAATTTAATTGAATTAGCACAAAATATAAAAAATGATTTCTTTATTTCAAATGGAAAAATTTATTATACAACTCAAACAAGAGAAATGTATCAAATAGACTTAGACGGAACAAATAAAATCAATTTAGCTAAAGGCAGAAAATTTGTAATTGGGGCTTCTGAAAAATATATAATATATGTTGATTATGCTGAACAAGAAGCAAAACACTTATTAAACTTAGAGACAAAAGAAGATAATATTATAGGATATGCAGGCAAAACATATAATTTTAAAGGTAAATATTATTTAAATATTAGCAAAAGACTTGATGATGGAACAATTGAAAAAGAACTTACTTTATTTGAAATAGATGAAAATGGAAAAATTATAGAATATGGAAAAATTATTCCATCAACAAGTAATTTGAATTATATTTTAAATCAAAAAGTATATATTGCAGACCAACAAAATAATACAAGTGTTATTAGCTTACAAGATGGAAAATCACTAGAAGAAAATAATTATAAGAATTGTAACTATTATTTAGGTGGTTATGGATACTTAATAAATACAGCTGAAAATAAAATTGAAAAATGTAATTTAGAATAATAAAATCAAAAGCATATTTAATATTAAAACAAGAAAAATGTAAAAATTATAGTTATAATTTTTACATTTTTTTCTTTGTTCGCTTTAATCTAAAACATAAATATGATAAAATACGACAAGAAAAGATGATATAGTAGACAAAAAATGAAACGGAGTGGAACAAAAGGATGTCAGAAAATCAACAAAGAAAATTAAAAGATATATTCAAAGATTACGAAACAAGAGCAAATATACAAGAAGCATATGTAACAGCACTAAATGTAAACAAAAAAAATAACACCCTAGGGATTATTTTACACACAGACGAGTATATAGAAATAAAAGAAATATGGTATTTTGAAAAATTCCTAATAGAAAGATTTTCTTTTTCACATATAGACATGAAAATCCAATATACAGATAATGTAAAAATAAGGTCAATAGAAGATGAATGGAGAAATGTAATTTGTTATATGGCACATAAATACCCATTAATGAAACCAATGCTACTATTAAAAAGTAAAATAGAGGTTGAAGGCAATACAATCCATGTAAAAATGCACATTAAAGGAGCAGATTTTTTACGTACAAGAAAAACAGATATCGAACTTGAAAATGTAATAGAAAAACTATTAGGAAAAAAATATAAAATTGAATTAGAAGAAGTGTTTGAAAAACAAGATGAATTAGAATATGAAAAAAATTTGAAAGAAATGGAAGAAAAAGCAATAGAACAATCTGTTTCAGTGTCAATGGAAGAACTACAAAATCAAATAAATGGACAACATAATAATTCAAATATTCAATATAATAAACAAGCTCAAAATCAACAAAATGCAAATTCTGTTCCAGAATATAATGACCCAGATTATATGCCACCACAAGATGGAGACATGTATATTCCACCAGAAGAAATGGGAGAAATGCCAGGAGATATTGTAAATGAAGAAGTAGAAGAAACATATATTATGGGAAAAAAATCAAGAGCAAAAGAAAAATTAATAAAAATAAAAGATATTACTGCAAATGACGGAAGAGCAACTTTAGAAGGAAGAATTTTAACATGTGAATGTAGAGAAACAAAATCTGGTAAAGGAATGATAATTTTTGAACTTTATGATGGAACAGGGGTAATGACATGTAAATCTTTTGCAAAAGACATCAAAGAAGGAAATGAGATAACAGAAAAAATAAAAAATGCAAAAGCTATAAAAATTACAGGAAAAGCAGGATTAGACACATATGCAGGAGATGTTACAGTAATAGCAAATACTATTATAGAAACAGAAACAGACATACCAGAAATGCCAGAAGAAGCTGAAGAAGACACTCCATTAATCTTAGGTAGAAATATGAATATTACAGCACCACTAACAAAAATAACAGAATTAAGTTCAGAAGATGGAACCGTTTCATTAGATGGTGAAATAATTTACATGGAAGATAAAACATTAAAAAATGGAAAAACATTATTAAGCTTTGACTTATATGATGGTACAAGTACATTAACATGTAAAGCATTTTTGGAAAAAGATAAAGCAAAGAAAATCATTAAAAGAATGGGAAGTGTAAAAGGTGTAAAGATAGAAGGAAATGCACAAATGGATTCATTCTCTAATGAACTTACAGTAATGGCAAATACAATTGTAGAATCAGAAGGTGTAAAAAAAGTAATAAGACAAGACAATAGCGAAGTAAAAAGAGTAGAATTACATATGCACACCAAAATGAGTCAAATGGATGCAGTAACATCAGCAACAGATTTAATTAAAAGAGCAATGAAATGGGGAATGAAATCAATAGCTATTACAGACCATGGAGTTGCACAAGCATTCCCAGAAGCATATCACTTAGTTGGAGACGATAACCCAGATATAAAAATTATTTATGGTGTAGAGGCATACTTAGCACCAGATAACACAAAATCAATATATGATGGAAAAGGTCAAGATATAGATACAACATATTGTGTACTTGACTTAGAAACAACTGGATTTTCAGCTTCAAACGATAAAATTACAGAAATAGGAATAATGAAAGTCAAAAATAAAGAAGTTATAGACGAATTTAGTTGTTTTGTAAATCCAGAAAGACATATTCCAGAAAGAGTATCAGAAGTTACAAATATAACAGATGATATGGTAAAAGATGCAGAAACAATAGATAAGATTTTTCCAAAAGTTTTAGAATTTTTAGGAGACCAAAAAGAAACTGTAATTGTAGCACATAATGCAAATTTTGATGTTGGATTTTTAAAACAAAATGCAAAAGCTTTAGGATATGACTTCAATTACTCTTATTTAGATACTCTAAGCTTAGCAAAAGATTTATTTCCAGATTACAAAAAATACAAACTAGGAAAAATAGCAGAAAATTTAGGAATAAAAGTAGAAGTAGCACACAGAGCATTAGATGATGTTGATACAACTGTAAAAGTATTTAATGTTATGATGGACATGTTAAAAGAAAGAGGAGCTAAAAAATTAGAAGATATTGACCAAGTTGCAGCAGATCAAGAAGCTAAAAAAGAAGAATATAAAAAATTAAAAACATATCATGCAATTATTTTAGCAAAAAACTATGTAGGGCTAAGAAATTTATATAAATTGATATCATTATCACATGTAAATTATTTTTACAGAAAACCTAGAATATTAAAAAGCTTGTATAAAAAATATTCAGAAGGACTAATATTAGGAAGTGCCTGTGAAGCAGGAGAATTATATCAAGCAATAGAACAAGGTAGACCAGATGAAGAAATAGAAGCAATTGCAAATGATTATGATTATTTAGAAATTCAACCAATTGGAAATAATCAATTCTTAATAAGAAATGGAATAATGAGAGATGAAGAAGACCTAAGAGACATAAACAGAAAAATAGTTGCATTAGGAGAAAAATTACATAAACCAGTAGTAGCAACATGTGATGTTCACTTTATGGATCCACAAGATGAAATATATAGAAGAATTTTAGAAGCGGGTCAAAAATACGAAGATGCAGATAATCAAGCACCACTATATTTAAGAACAACAGAAGAAATGCTAGAAGAATTCAGCTATTTAGGCGAAGAAAAAGCATATGAAGTAGTAGTAACAAACACAAATTTAATATCAGATATGTGTGAACAAATAAGCCCAATATCACCAGAAAAATGTCCACCACACATTCCTGGTTGTGAAGAAGACATAAAAAATATAGCATATAAAAAAGCACATGAACTATATGGAGATCCATTACCAGAAATAGTTCAAACTAGACTGGATAAAGAGTTAAACTCAATAATAAGCAATGGATACTCAGTTATGTACATAATAGCACAAAAACTGGTATGGAAATCAAATGAAGATGGATATATAGTAGGTTCAAGAGGATCAGTAGGGTCATCATTAGTTGCATTCATGACAGGTATTACAGAAGTTAACTCATTACAACCACACTATAGATGTCCAAATTGTAAATATTCAGAATTTGAAGATTATGGAGTTGGAAACGGATTTGACTTACCAGATAAAGACTGTCCAAAATGTGGACACAAATTGGCAAAAGACGGAATGGATATACCATTTGAAACATTCTTAGGATTTAATGGAGATAAAGAACCAGATATAGACTTGAACTTCTCAGGAGAATATCAAGCAAAAGCACATAAATATACAGAAGTAATCTTTGGAAAAGGGACAACATTTAAAGCTGGAACAGTTGGTACAGTAGCAGACAAAACAGCATATGGATATGTAAAAGGCTATTATGAAGACAGAGGAATTCCAATGAACAGAGCAGAAATCCAAAGATTATCAGTAGGTTGTACAGGAATTAAAAAAACAACAGGACAACATCCAGGTGGAATTATAGTTGTACCAAAAGGAAGAGAAATCTATGAATTTACTCCAGTGCAACACCCAGCAGATGACCCAAACTCAGATATTATAACAACACACTTTGATTATCACTCAATAGATGGAAACCTATTAAAACTAGATATACTAGGCCACGACGATCCGACAGTAATACGTATGTTACAAGACTTAACAGGAATAGCTCCAACAGAAATTCCACTTGATGATAAAGAAACAATGTCAATTTTCAATTCAACCGATGCGCTAGGAGTAACACCAGAACAAATACACTCAGAAGTCGGAACATATGGAATACCAGAATATGGAACAAAATTTGCAAGAGGGATGCTTTTAGACACAAAGCCAACAACATTTGACGAATTAATTCGTTTATCAGGACTATCACATGGTACAGATGTATGGTTAGGAAATGCCCAAAGCTTAATCGAGCAAGGAATAGTAACTTTGCAAGAAGCAATATGTTGTCGTGATGATATCATGATATATTTAATAAAAAAAGGACTACCACCAGATAAAGCTTTCAAAATAATGGAATCAGTACGTAAGGGAAAAGTAGCAAAAGGAAAAGAACCAAAATGGAAAGATGAATATATTCCACTAATGAAAGAACATGATGTACCAGACTGGTATATAAAATCTTGTGAAAAAATAAAATACATGTTCCCAAAAGCCCATGCAGCAGCATATGTAACAAATGCTTTCAGAATAGCATGGTTTAAAGTACATATCCCACTAGCATATTATGCAGCATATTACTCAATAAGAGCAAAAGCATTTGATGCAAGCTGTATGATATTTGGAAAAGAAAAAGCAAAAAACAAAATGAAAGAAATTGAAATGAAAAATCAGAAAAAAGAAGCAACAAAAGCAGAACTAGACATGTACGACGACTTAGAAATAGTGCTAGAAATGTATGAAAGAGGACTAGAATTTTTACCAATAGACCTATATGAATCAGAAGCAACAAAATTCAAAATACAAGATAACAAACTAAGACCACCATTAAACAGCATACCAGGATTTGGAACAGTCGCAGCACAAGGAATAGTAGAAGCAAGAAAAGATGGTAAATTCATGTCAATAGACGACCTAAAAATAAGAGCAAAAATTGGTGCCTCAGGAGCTGATTTACTTAAAGAATTTGGATGCTTAGAAGGAATGAGCCAAAGCAACCAACTAAGCCTATTTGGCTAAGAGGGAAAAGGGGACGTTCCTTCAGATTCCCTCCTAGAAGGAAAAAAGGGACATTCATTAGAAATATGGAGGAAAAAATGAGCAAATATTTTGAAAATTTAGATAAACAGATAAAAGAATATTTCAATATATTATCTCCAGAAATTCCAAGCTTCTTAGAAGAATATATAGAAACACCAGAAATGCAGAAACAATCAGGGATAAGTGTATCTTGTGGTACATATTATTCAAAACTATTTTCAGAAATAAAAATGTGGTACTCAAGTTTAGACCATAGTGTGGCAGTTGCATTGATTATATGGAATTTTACAAATGATAAAAAACAGACACTTGCAGGATTATTTCATGACATTGCAACACCTGTATTTAAGCATACTATAGATTTTATGAATGGGGATTATGAAAAACAAGAATCAACAGAAGAAATAACAACACAAATAATAGCGAATTCAAAAGAAATAATGGAACTATTAAATAGAGACAACATAAAAATCGATGAAGTAAATGATTACCACAAATATCCAATAGCAGATAATGATACGCCACAATTATCAAGCGACAGACTTGAATACACATTATCAAATGGTTTTGGAGTAAGAAAACAATTATGGGATTTAGATAAAATAAAACAAATTTATCAAAATATAGAAATACAGAAAAATGAAGAAAAAATAGAAGAATTAGGATTTAAAGATAAAGAAATAGCAGAAGAATTTACCAAAAATATGAGCACATTATCAATTTCATACATGGATGGAAAGACAAAATTATCTATGCAATTTTTGACAGATATAATAAAAAAGATGAATAATAAACATTTAATTACAAAAAGAGATTTATATAATTTATCAGAGCAAGAAATAATACAAAAAATGGAAGATTGCAAAGTTGACGATATTGGAGTTAAATTCAAAGAGTGGAAAAATACAACAACATTACATGAAAGTGATATATGTGTAAAAAATAAATATTGCAAAAATATAAAAACAAAAATTAGATATATAAATCCATTGATAAATCAAAATAAAAAATATGTAAGAATAGACCAAATTTCAGAAAAATCAAAACAAGATATTAATAAATGCTTAAATTTTAAAACAAAAGAATATTTATATTTTGATTTTAATTTTTAGGAGGAACTGATATGCAAAATGCAAATATACAAAATATATTCACAATAAAAAACATAATAATATATTTACTAATAATTAATATAATAGGCTTTTTAGCAATGTATATAGACAAACAAAAAGCCAAAAAAGGAAAATGGAGAATTCCAGAAAAAACATTATTTATAATAACAGCTTTACGGTGGAGGAATTGGAACAATTGCAGGAATGTATACATTTAGACACAAGACACAAAAATTACATTTCACAATAGGATTACCAACAATAACAATTTTAGAAATAATGGCAGTAATTTATTTTTCATTTTTTGCAAAATAAACTCGAATTTTATGTATATTGTATAACAATAAAAAAGTTATAAAAGCTAGTAAAATCAGCTATTATAACTTTTTTGTTTATTATACATAATTTTAAAAAATGGTACACATAAAATCAAAATATAAAATGTAAATAATTGGAAAAAATATTAAATAAAAAGTAATTGTGAATAACTTAAAAAAATAAAGCTTATTTTTCAATTATTCACAGAGTTATCCACAGTTTCCACAAAAAGTGTAAAACCATTGAAAATGTAAAAATGTAAACGAAGAAGGAAACATAATTATAAAGAGATAACATAATTGCAAAATATCATAAGCAACAAAAAATAAAATAGACATATTATATAGTATTAACATGTAAAGGAAAGTGAAAAAATGTTTAGAATATTACAATACAAAATAGAAAAAAATTTTAATTTAAAAAGAGGGTTTAATGATAAAAAAGATATTACAAAAGATGATGTAGATTTATATATAAAACAAGGAACAATAATAATTGATGTAAGAAGCCCTCAAGAATATAGAGAAGGACATATTGATGGAGCAATTTGTATTCCAGATTATCAAATAAAAAAAGAAATAAGTAAATATGTAAAAAATAAAGAAGAAAATATTATTTTATACTGTTCTACAGGACACAGAAGTCAAAAGGCACAGAAAATATTGGAAAATATTGGATATACCAATGTTTATAATGTCTATGAAGGGATTTTATTCTAATAGTAGATTTCTATTGTGATTTTTTAAAAAATATGTTAAAATAAGCAAAAATACAATATAATCCAGGAGGAAAAATGAGTAATAGACAAGAACATATAAGAAATTTTAGTATTATAGCACATATAGACCACGGAAAATCAACACTAGCAGACAGACTAATAGAAATGACAGGAGTACTTTCTAAAAGAGAAATGGAAAGTCAAGTGCTTGATAACATGGAAATAGAAAAAGAAAGAGGAATTACAATTAAATCACAAGCGGTAAGAATGATATACAAAGCTAAAAATGGGGAAGAATATACATTTAATTTAATTGATACCCCAGGACATGTCGATTTTAATTATGAAGTTTCAAGAAGTTTAGCAGCATGTGATGGAGCAATACTTGTAGTAGATTCAAGCCAGGGAGTAGAAGCACAAACACTTGCGAATGTATATTTAGCAATAGATAACAACTTAGATATATTACCAGTTATAAATAAAGTAGACTTACCAAATGCAAGACCAGATGAAGTAAAAAAAGAAATAGAAGATATAATAGGAATACCAGCAGAAGATGCACCATGTATTTCAGCAAAAACAGGTCTGAATGTAGAACAAGTATTAGAAAGAATAATTACAGATTTGCCAGCACCAAAAGGTGATGAAAATGAAAAGACAAAATGCTTAATATTTGACTCATATTATGATAATTACAAAGGTGCAGTTGCACATGTAAGAGTTATGGATGGGACTGTAAAAGTTGGAGATGAAATAAAACTAATGGCAACAAATAAAGTATTTACAGTAGCAGAAGTTGGATATTTTGTACCAGGTTCATATATGCCTGCACAAGAAATAAAAGCAGGAGAAGTTGGATATATAGCGGCAAGTATAAAAAGTTTATCTGATATACATGTAGGGGATACTGTAACTGTAACTAGTAACCCAGCAACAGAACCTTTAAAAGGATATAAAAAAGTAACACCTATGGTATATTGTGGATTATATCCAATTGATGGAAGTGAATACGAAAATTTAAAAGTAGCATTAGAAAAGTTACAATTAAATGATGCAGCTTTAGAATTTGAACCAGAAACTTCAGCAGCATTAGGCTTTGGATTTAGATGTGGCTTTTTAGGATTATTACATTTAGAAATAATAGAAGAAAGACTTGATAGAGAATTTGATTTAGGATTAATAACAACATCGCCATCAGTTATTTACAAAGTACACAAAACCTCAGGAGAAGTAGAAGAAATATATAATCCAACAGACTTACCAATTCCACAAGAGATATCATATATAGAAGAACCATTTGTTACAGCAAATATTTTTACTCCAAAAGAATATGTAGGAAATATAATGGACTTATGTCAAAAAAGAAGAGGAATATATATAGATATGAAATACTTAGACGAAAGTAGAGTAACACTTATATATGAAATGCCTTTAAATGAAATAATATATGACTTTTTTGACAATTTAAAATCAAAAACAAAAGGATATGCTTCATTTGATTACGAGTTTAAAGAATACAAGAAATCAGACTTAGTTAAACTTGATATTCATATAAATGGAGAACCTGTAGATGCACTTTCATTTATAGTCCACAAAGATAGTGCATACACAAGAGGAAAGAAAATGGTAGAAAAATTAAAAACAGTTATACCAAGAAAATTGTTTACAATACCAATTCAAGCAGTAATTGGTGGACAAGTTATAGCAAGGGAAACAATATCAGCTATGAGAAAAGATGTACTTGCAAAATGCTATGGTGGAGATGTTACAAGAAAGAAAAAACTTTTAGAAAAACAAAAAAGAGGAAAGAAAAAAATGCGTGAAATTGGAAATGTAGAAGTGCCACAAGAAGCATTCTTATCAGTGCTTAAGTTAGATGATGAATAAAAAAACAAGGCCACAAAGGCCTTACAATAAGTCAAATATTAGCTTCTTAGCTTCTGATATTGCTTTTCTGAACTATATTAGAGTAGTGAATATATTCAATACTCTTATTGCGAATATCAGCTAGTTGCCGTGACTTCGGAGTATACTTACAAGCTCCGTGTTGACAGAATTTTTTTTGAATAAAACATAAAATTTTATTCATTATAATGTCCTCCTTAATTGATAATAATATATTACATAATAACACAAAAAATAAAAAAAGTAAAGGAAAGTGTAAAATGAAAAAAAATTATAACACAAACAATAAACAAAAAAATATCAAAATAGATAATGAAAGGGTATATACCGATAATAAAAAAGAAAAAAATTACGATGACCAAATAGAAGGAAGAAATTCCGTATTAGAACTATTAGAAAGTGGAAAAGATATAAACAAAATATTTATAACAAGAGGAGAAAAACATGGCTCTATAAACAAAATAATTGCAATAGCAAAAGAAAGAAAAATTATACTAGTAGAAAAAGATAAAAGAAAAATGGATGAAATGGCACAAAACGAAAATTATCAAGGAGTAATTGCAATAGTACCACCATTTGAATATTGCGAAGTAGAAGATATTTTAGAAGAAGCACAAAGTAAAAATGAAGATCCATTTGTTTTAATATTAGATGGAATAGAAGATCCACACAATTTAGGGTCAATAATTAGAACAGCAGAAACAGCAGGGGTACATGGAATTATTATTCCTAAAAGAAGAGCAGCAGCTGTAAATAGTACAGTAAACAAAGTATCAGCAGGAGCTGTTCAATATATGAAAATAGCAAGAGTTACAAATATATCTGATAGTATTCAAAAATTAAAAGAAGCAGGACTATGGATATGTGGAACTGATATAAATACAGATAAATATTACTATAATCAAGATTTAACAGGATCATTGGGAATAGTAATAGGAAATGAAGGAGCAGGAATGAGTGAAAAAGTAAGAAAAAACTGTGACTTTATGGTAAAAATTCCAATGGAAGGAAAAGTAACATCATTAAATGCTTCAGTATCAACAGGAATAGTTGTATATGAATCAGTAAAACAAAGAATTTTAAAGAAAAATATTGATTAAAATAAATAATAAATATATAATTTATAAAACATATACATAGGAGGAAGAAAAAATGATACCTAGAAAGAAAAGAATTTTAATAATTACAATTTCAATTATTTTAGTTATAAGTGTTATAGTTGGGATATTTATATTTCTACTTTTAAAAACAGATTTATTAAAAACAAAAGAAGAATTATTTTCAAAATATTTTGTACAAAATTTTCAAATATTAGATGCTTTATCACTAGATAATAAAGAAATTGACAATACTTTAGAAAATAATAAATATAGTTCAAGTCTAATAGGAACAGTTCAATACACAGAAGATATGAACACAAGTAATGAAAATACAAATAGTGAGATAAATAATTATCAATTTAAAGCAAATAGTGAAGTTGATAAAACTAATCAATATATTTATAGTAAAATAGAAATAACAGATAAAGAAGAAAAATTAGCCGGATTTGAATATATTAATGACAAAGAAATATATGGAATAAAATTAGATGGAATAAGACAATTTGTATCAATAGATACTGGAAATGTTTCAGAATTATCAGGTAAAACAGATTTTGATATTGAAAAGTTAAAAAATATGTTAGAAGACACTGATTTTAAAACAATATTGAAGTTTTCTGAACAAGAAAAACAACAATTACAAAATACATATTTAGATATAATAAAAAATAATGTATCAAAAGAAAATTATGGAAAACAAAACAATAATTTGATTACAGTAAACAATCATGATGTACAAGCAAATGCATATTATTTAAAACTTACTGTAGAAGAATATAACAATTTATATATTAAAATATTACAACAAATAACAAATGATGAAGTTTTATTAGGAAAAATAGATGAAATAGAAAAAATAATAAAAAACAAAAATCCTTCTTACGAGAGTGACACAACTTTAAGAGAACAAATGATAGAGAAGATAAACAAAAAAATAAAAGAAATTGAAGATAATAATATAGGACAAGAAGAAGTTAAAATAACAGTTTATGAATCAAATGAAAAAACAGTAAGAACAACAGTGGAAAAAACAGACACAACATTAACATTAGATGTTTATAATAATATAGTAAAAATTGATAATACAAAATTAGGTGAAAATGAAAAAGAACAAATAGTATCAATAGAAAAAAATCAAGCAAATATGCAAAATAGTATAAACATAGGATATGAAGAAATAAATAATAATGAAATAAATGTTGATTATCAATTATCTTATGGAGAAACAATGAATGATAGTAATATTAATAAAACTGCAAGCTTACAGATTAATAATCAAAAAAATAAAGCAATTGTAACAATAAAAGATGATATAAAATTATTAGATACTATCGAAACAAATACAGATTGGATAAATAATAATTTAGAATTAAATGATTATGACAAAACACAAGTAGATGTTATAATTAATGCTATAAAACAAACTGCACAAGAACAAATTACAAATATCAAATCAAAATTTTCTGAAAACGATTTTAAAACGATGCTAGAAAATCTAGGATTAACAAAAAAAACAAACATAGAGATTTCTGATATTGCGACTGTTACTGAAACTGAAAAAAATAGATATAATTCACAATTTGAATTTTTTGTAAGTACAAATTTAACTAAGGACAATATAAAAGATCTATTAGAAGTTACTAAAAATAATTTTAGTGATGCAAAATTTTATACAAAAGATGGTCAATTAATAGATATTGATATAGAAAAGATAAAAGGAAATAATGACGAATCAAAGGAATATAAAAACAATATTTCTGAATTAGTTATTATATTAAAAGAAAATTCAACTAATGAAGATAAACAAGAAAAAATGTTAGAATTTTTAAATAGTAATGATACAAAATATAATGTATCAATACAATATGATAAACAAAATGGATTAGCGCAACTTGTAAGAATAGAATTACAAGAAAATGAAAGATAGAAAAAGAACAGTTTACTACAATTAAAAGTAGATAAACTGTTTTTTGTATTATATATTCATATATAAAATTAATTTGTATGAAGATAATCAATAAAAAATTAATTATACAAAAGAAAAAATATTATATTTTTAAGGAGTTTTTTATGTTTTCGTCTCAACGTAATTTTCCCCTTCTGGATCCATAGCGAAACTTTATATATACTACAGTTTTCATGGGAAAAGAAAGGATTTTTGTCGGAGAGATTTTTTCCGGTGTGATCACCATCATTTTCAACATGCTGATTCTCGGCATCGCCGGTAATATGGGGTGTCTTCACCTGTCTGGTTCTGGAACTGCTGATCGTCGGTGCAAGCTGGCTGTTTACCGATCCCCTGGTAAATATCTTCAACAGCGAACACAACCCGAAACTGCTCCGTTACGCCCACACCGGACTGCGACTCTATTTCCTCGGATTCCTCGCCGCCGGAATCAATATTCTTCTGGTCGCCTACTACTCCGCCATTGACCAGTCCCGCCCTGCCATCATCGGTTCCCTGCTCCGCGGCGCCGTCGCGATCGCAGTCTCCGCAATTGTACTGGCAGCGTTGTTTGGGATTGCGGGAGTGTGGATCTCATTCCTTGTGTCGGAAGTGATTACGTTTGTTGTGGGCGTTTTACTGGGGAAGAAGCGGTAAGGCTGTTTTGTGTTTTGAACCTGTCGATGCCTCTTTCGCGGGTGTCGACAGGGGTTAAACGCACATTGCCATACCTTTAACCCTTTCCTGTATTTCCTCTAATGTCAAACCCACACATTCTGCAACTTCTTCATATGTCAATCTTCCCATATGTATCATCCGTTTCGCAGCTTCTCGCTTTGCATCCATTTCTGCTTTTTTCATCATATCTTCATTGCCTTACACATATTAAATAGCCTTTCCCGCATTTTTTACTATTTTCTGAAATTCA
>OLNY01001584.1_pt1 | contig 17668 bp, 20 predicted proteins | sample 1671981 | NCBI WGS metagenome assembly OLNY01 (sample SAMEA3136632, study PRJEB25190) | human gut metagenome | biome: human gut; feature: human-associated habitat; material: faeces | place: Austria | collected 2013
TATCTTCTCCTTATGTGTCTGCTTTTATTTTCTATTATATTATTTTATGTTTGATAAACTACCTATATCTTCTAAAACAGAAAAAATTTTAACTAAATCTCTTGATGAACCAATTTCTGCTGAAGATGCAAACTATTTAATAAATATTAAAGGGTCTGACTTGTATCCCTTACTTGCAACTGCTGATTATCTCAGGCAAGAAATTGCTGGAGACAATGTTACATTTATTAATAATTGTAATATTAACTTCACAAATATTTGTACTGTAAGATGTGGTTTTTGTGCATTTGGTAAGGATGCAGATGACCCTGAAGCATATATTTTAGATGATGAAGCTATTTTAAAAAAAGCTCAGGGGGCTGTTGACAAAGGAGCTCATGAGTTTTGTGTCATGGGGGGAGTTTTACCTGATGCAGATGTTGAATATTATGAACATTTGCTTCAATTGTTAAAAGGGGAATTTCCCAATATTATGATTCATGGTTTTTCACCAACTATGATTAAAGATGCCAGTGTTGTATCAGGCATAAGTGTTGAAGATGCATTTGAAAGGCTTAAAAGTGCGGGTTTAGATACATTGCCTGGAACTGCTGCAGAAATATTGACTGACAGATCCAGAGAGATAATCTGTCCGGAAAAGGTAACAACACAGGAATGGATTGATATTGTAAAAACAGCTCATGAAGTTGGAATTCCAGGCTCAGCTACTATTATGTACGGGCATGTGGAAACTCCTGAAGAACGTGTAGAACACATTGATATTATCAGAAAAATTCAGCAGGAAACTCACGGTTTTACAGAATTTATTCCGATGACATTTATGCATGAGTATTCTCCAATCTTTTTAGAAGGTCAGCAAAACTTGGGAGCTACAGGTACTGAGGATTTAAAATTATATGCAGTAGCTAGATTAATGCTTAAGGATTTGATTCCAAATATCCAAGTATCTTGGGTAAAAATGGGTTTCAGATTTGCACAGGTATCTTTAACAGCTGGTGCAAATGATTTGGGTGGAACTTTAGGTGGAGATGAATTGTCTGAAGCTTCAGGAGCACCGGATGGAGTTGAGGCATCTATTGATACTTTAAGTAATATGGTTAGAGATTTAGGTAGAAACCCTATTGAGAGGAATTCAAAATACACAGAATTTTATCCGATTGAATCTAAAAGTTCTGATGTGAAAATAGTATCAAAATAAAGTTTTAAAGATGATAACATGAATATGGCAGATATAGGTTTATTAGTTTTAGTGTATATTTATGTTATCGCAATTTTTGTTTTTTCAGAGAAGTTTTTAAAAGACCTGCCGTCTTTTTCCCGTCGTTTTGTCCATATTATGGTGGGAAACTGTATTTTCGTAATGCCGTTTTTCAACGACCCTTATGCTATGGTGTGGTTTTTAACACTTCCAATTACAATAGCCGCATTTTTATTGACTAAATACTCTCCAATTAAAATTAAAAGTGGAGTTACAGATGCTGGGCATGCTTTAGGTTTAGTTTACTATGCCGGAATATGGACACTTTTAATATTTTTACTTCCTGATAAACTGTGGATAGTGGGAGTAGCTGTTGGAGCTATGGTTTATGGAGACGGATTTGCGTCTTTAATAGGTCAAAAATATGGAAAACATCATTTTAACTTAACCGGTGATGTAAAATCCGTTGAAGGTTCACTTACCATGTTCATAATGGTTTGTGTAATGTGCAGTGTGGTATTTTTAGTTTACGGTGCAATTGGATATGATATTCCTCAGTATAATTTTGCATTTGTAGCATTTATAAGTTTAATAGCTACTGTTTGTGAAGCCGTTACTCCAAGAGGTCTGGATAATTTAAGTGTTTCATCTGTCAGTGCGATTTTGTATTATATTTTGATGGTGTGATTTAATGGACAAGTTCATTGTTATAGATGGTTTGGATGGTTCCGGAAAAGACACACAGGTTAAACTGCTTGCTGAAATGTATGAAAAACAGGGAAAAAATGTTGTTGTACGTTCACATCCGTCTATGGATAATAAATATGGTATAAAATCAAAAGAGGCACTTTTAAAAACTGGTAAAATTAACCATTTAAAAGCTACTGTTTATTTTGGATTGGATGCAATCAGATCAATTAGAAAATATTATAATAATGATAATATTGATGTTTTAATCTTTTCAAGATATATTATGTCTGTTGTTTATCTTCCAAATGTTATTAATATAATTATTTATAAATTTGTTTCATTTGTTCTTCCAACATCAGATTATATGTTTTTCCTGGATGTAAGTCCTGAAGAATCTTTAAAAAGAATTGATAATCGTAGTGAAGAAACTGAAATGTTTGAAAATATGGAAGAGCTTGAAAAAGCCAGAATCAAATCAAAAAAAGTTACTTATGACTGGAATATTATAGATGCAGATAACAGCATAGCTAAAGTTAATAATGAAATAAAAGAAAAACTATAAAACTTCTTTTATTCCTTCATTGGTGTGAATCATTATGGAATTAAGGTTTTCTAAGTTAATTGAACTGATTGGGATATTTTGAGCATCTTCATTCATAAATAAAAGTTCTTTGTCTATAAATGTAATCCAATTTACTTTATGAAGCACTACTCCATTAATTATCAGTTCGCTGTATTGAGGTATAAAACTATTTTCATTCATTTCCTTAAAATACGGATTTTTACGAAAAATATCTTTTAACACATTGTCCATAAAACTTACTCTCCTCTTTCTTCAACAAATTTGGGAACAGCTTCCTGCAGAGGGTCAAATGTTTCTCTGTTTTTAACTTCCATACATTTCATACTTACTTTGGAGTGAAGTGATGACGGAAGTCTTAATATTCTTTTTAAATCGATAGATACTTTAGCATCAATAGTGGACAAATTAACTCTTGCCATAGCTTCGGTTAAATTTTTATATCTTCTAGGGCCGATATCTCTTTTAAAATATCCCCAGTTGTCATTATCCAGATGATGCCTATATTTTATGATATCCTTCATTAGCTTAGGATTAATTTCATCTAATTCTTCATTTCCTACCAAATGTTGAATATTATATTTTAATTTATCAGTGAAAATTTTGGAGTATCCGACAGGAATGCTGAAATGCTCAAAATTAAAGCTTTTATTTGATATGTCTGGATTGAAAAAGTTGGATTTTGGAACTTCTGCACCTGCCACATATTTTAAAACTTCTGATCTTAATTCACTTCCAGATGTCATCATTTCTTCATCAAGAATTCTGATATGATATCCTCTTCCTGAGTAAACTAAGTGAATATTATTTAAGCCTAAATCATCCTGCAGTGTATCAATTAATGAATTAACAATTTCTAAAGCCTGCCCTAAACAAACTTCACACACACTGTCGCACTGGCAGGTTCTAATTGGAATATCTTTAGCATCAACATCAAAAATATATTCTGCTTTCTGCCAATCTTCTCGTCTTCTTGGATTATTATAAAAAGCTACAGAGATATAAGCTGCAAAAGGAGCTTTATATCTTAAAAATTTCTTTAAGGACTCTCTTCCTCTAAATACTTTATACCGGTCATTTGGTCCCTTTCCATTATGGTCAAAACCGAATTCCCTTTTCTTTAAATCTTTAAGAATAAAGTCAGGCATGTCTTTAGTGGACCATTCCTCACGGTAATACTGCCTTCTTTCTTTAAGTGTAGCTTTAGAAAACATAATAATCAGATATATTATGATTATTATTTTAAAGTATTTAATAATAGTTATGGTGTGCAAATGCACAGTATTATATAATAAATTTAACTATAATTCATATTATGAATGAAGAAGTAAGAGAAGTAATTGGTGTTGAACACTTAAAAACAGTTTTATCCACTTTAACCCCTGAAGATATTGTTAAACATGCTTATAAAGAATGGTATCCTTGCCAAAGAACAGGACATACTATTTTAAACCTTGAAAATGGGAAAATATATGGTTTAGGGATAGAATTAAATCAGTTACCTCTTGTTGACACTGTTTATATAGAATTGTATTCAATTGATTGGGAAGAAGACCCGATTGAAGTTGAAGAGCTTTTTTCACCTCAGGAGTATGAGGAATACCTGGAATTTAAAGATGATGAAGTCTGTGAATACACTCCGGATATTGTTTCTGATTTTTGTCAAAAAAAGGGTATTGATGAAAATGAACGTAAAATTGGTCTTTTAGCTTATAAATTTGAAAAAAATGAACAGAGCAACTACAATCAATGGGAATCAAAGATTTTAAATAAATATTATGATGTTATTATGGATGATTATAATCCGTTTAAACAGATGGATAATGATTTTTAATCTTTTTTATTATCAATTTGATATTTTTTACGTCCGTAACATGATAGGGGGTTATTAATTCCTTTACATGAGCTGTCAGGTTTACATAACTGCGGTAAATGAATTTTAATCTTTTCACAGCTCATTGGAGTATACCATTTGGTTTCTCCTTCATGATTGATGTCAACTTCACTGTGCATACCAAAACCCAACTTTGATATGATATTGATTTTTTCTTGAGGCTGGTCATCAAATAACGGTGGTGAACAGTTATCTGCGGCTTCATAAATCAGAGGCAGGATTTCATTTTCTGTTATTGATAAATCGGGATCTATATCTGATACTTTAACACTTTCATCACTTGCAAAGATTCTCGGATATAGTCTTGCATATGATGCAAATGAGGTTAATAATAGCACAATAGCGTCGTTACGTCCACCGGATGAGACTCCTTCAATAGTATTTCTAATACACGGTGGAAATGCTTCTCTAAGTAATTTTCCACCTTTAACTGTACCGTAAATACCTCCGCTGCCTGCATAGAAAGTATTGTATTTGCTGATTTCTTCAGGAATGAACTCTTTTAGTTCCTCTCCGATTTCAGTAATGGCGGGGTGGAGTTCAATTCTGGATGACATTTCTTTGATTCTTTTAATGTATTCTTCTGTTTTTTGCATAATAAGTCTGGAAAGAATCAGTTCTTTAATATTATTTCCGACCAGTATATTATACATTCTGTCAGGGTTTCTATCTGTAAACTCATCAGAATACTCTTCCAAAAATTCATCTTCTTCTAAAATAATATTCCCATTATTGATTAACAAATCAGTTAATGATAATCTTTTAGAGGCTATTACATCTTTCAGGGCTTTCCATTTAATGGATCCGTCGGTTTTGATGTCTCTTAAGATGTCGTCAATGATTTCGCTTCTGCTTCCTGGCGGAATTTTAGCCAGTCTTTCTTCAATTATTTTTCCCTGGGATTCAATAAAAAGTCGGGTTTCTCTTGAAGTTACATTAAACTGAATAGCTATAGCCTGACATAGGATGTGGAATGTTACAACATCCTGCCTGTATAAACTGCTATTTAACAGGTATTCAAATTCACTTTGAGTGTAATTTTTATTATTTTTTTTCTCAATTGCCCATTGTATTCTTTTTATAGCTAAATCTTTATAGGATTTAGGAATTAAGGAATCGTCGGATATTTTCTGATTTGCAGTATGCATTATTTCATTTACAAGTGTTTCATCTTCATCAAAGAGTTTATTTAAGTCTCCGTACTCTTTAACAATTTGTCTTCCTTCATTGGACAACGGATTAATAAATGAAACTTCAACCATATTTTTTATATTTTATTTCATGTTTTAAAAAATTATCTTATTTTTAAGGTCATTTTTGCTTTTTTAATAGAAAACTGTTAATATTACGGTTTATTAAAATAATAATTAAGATTTTTAAGGGTAGTATACATGGTATGTAAAGGAAATATAACATTTCAATTATTTGAATGTGATTATAATGAAGTTTATGAGGCGTATGATGTTGATGGCGACATTAAAAATGATGTTCAGGTTTTAACTGATTATTATACTTATTCTGGTTATTATACTTTTTTAAATAGTTCTTTTTGGAAAAGTCTATTTGATTGTATTTTTTGGGAGGATATAACTGGCAGCGAATTTTCTAAAAGTGATTTTAAGAATATTCCTTCTCAGTTTTATGAAGATAAGATTTCCCTGTCATGTGATATAAAAGATATTTCCGAAAGAATTGACACATTTTCTAAGATAATTACTGTCCAATCAAATCTTAATGAGCATGCTTTATTCAATATGATAAATGTAAAAGAGTTAAGCCTGTTTGAAAATTTTATGGAAGTCTTTTTCGATAAACAAAATAAAAAGGTTAGAAAATCTTTTCTGCATTCCCACGGTTTCAAATATCTTAAAGCCCATTATGATGAAAGAAAAAGGTATGATTATTTTATCATGTTCGAGAGATATTTCGGTAATAAGTTTTTTAAATTCATTGATAAGGAATTGGAAAAACACGGCATCAATGTAGAGTTTTCTGCAATGGATGTGGTAAACTTCATATTTTCCAAATTTTCTAAAGACCAACTGCTGTCAATTATCAACAGAATGAATTTAAATAAGGAAAGTTTCAACTCCTTTAATCCGTTTTTAGCTTTCAATGGGGAAGATATACTTTTTGTTTTCATGTGGAATGAATCTAAAAAACACTTTGATGATTTGGAAGTGCTATGGATTGATTTTTTATTGAATTTAGGCTTTAATGTTGAAATATTTGCTTTCAATAAATCCAATAACTCATTGTCCAGATTTGTAAACAGATTTAAAGAAAATAAAATTAAACTGGAGTTATTTAACCTGGATGAAAATGGTAAAGAGAACTTTAAATCAGATAAATTAATGATTGATGATTTTGAACATCTGAAAAATGAAATGGACAATTTAAATAATGGAAATATGTTAATTAAGCTTGACGGGGAAGAAGTAATCCTTGATGAGGTCTGTGATGTATTTTCATGTGCTCTGGAAAAAGAAAATAAAGGATTGTCTAAGGATTACTGTTGCAGATACGGAGATTCAAATCCTGCTGAATTCCCATGCAAGTATGTTGAAGAATATTTCAGTTCCATTTTCAATGTAAATGATGGATTTGGTCAAATTGCTGATAGCGGGATATGGAAATTCAATAAAGATAAAGTTAGGGGCAAATTTAAGGATTTATCCAAAACCATGAAAATATGTCCGTTTTTTGATTATATGTCAAATAAAAAAGCTTTAACTAAATATCTCAAAAACATCAATCCCAAAACTATGAATCAATGGTGTTTTGTAGATGATGAAGGTCATTCATGGTACTTTTTAAGAAAAGTCTGGTTTAGTGATGAGGCCGATTTGGATTTTCCTGGATTTTCTAAAATGATTGGTGTTAAAAAAACAGATAAAGATGCCAAATCTAAAGCTGTAGCTATTCTGGATGATACGCTTAAAAAATAAAGAAAATGATACTGTTAAACAGATATAACTGATTTTTAATATCTGACCTGAGGTTATTTATCATTTTTCTATTTTCATTTTTAACGATTTTGGGATATTTGAATTTATTTTAAAATAGCTAATTTGGAAATTCAATATTTGGATTTAAATTATCTTTTAAATCATTTTGTTTTAAAATATTTCTTAATTAACTTCGCATATATTAATTTTATATTATATGAATGACATAATTATTAATGCTTAAAAAAGTTAGGAGAAAAATTAATGTCTAAAATTTTTATTTCATGTGCGCTTCCTTATGCAAATGGACCCTGTCATTTAGGTCATATTCGTTCTACTTATTTGCCTGCTGATATTTATGCAAGATATAATCGTATGATTGATAATGATGTTCTGTTAGTTTGTGCTACTGATGAACACGGTACTCCAATTGCTGTTAAAGCGGATAAAGAAAACAAAAAACCGATTGAAATTGCTAAAAGATATCATGACATGATTGTTCGTGATGTAGAGTCAATGAATATTTCCTTGGATAACTTTACAAGAACCACTGATGATTTACATTATGAAATTGCTCAGAATTTCTTTTTAGAATTATATAATAAGGGGTTAATTTATAAAAAGGATATTCAGCAGCTGTACTGTGAAAAGTGTAATAAGTTTTTACCTGACCGTTATGTTGAAGGTATATGTCCTGTTTGCGGATCTGAAGCACGTGGTGATCATTGTGAAAAATGCGGAAGGGCTTTGGAACCTACTGAACTTGATGAACCTAAATGTTTAACCTGCGGTTCCACTCCTGTTATTAAGGATACTTATCAGTACTTCTTTAAGTTAAGCGAGTTTGAAGATGATTTGAAAGATTATATTGATAATAATGAAAATCTTCCTGCCAATGTTAGAAATTATGCTAAAAATTGGCTTAAAGAAGGATTAAATGACTGGGTTTTAACAAGAGATATGGATTGGGGAATACCTTTACCTCTTGATGAAGCTAAAGGCAAAGTACTTTATGTTTGGGTTGAAGCATTCTTGGGTTATATCTCATCAGCTGCACAATGGTCAAGGGAAACTGGCATTAAATGGGAAGATTATTGGAATGATACTGCAATCCATTTCATCGGTAAGGATATTATTTACCATCATTCCATCTTTTGGCCAGGTCTTCTTAAGGCATACGGATGTAAATTGCCGGATAACATATATGCTGGAGAATTTTTATCTTTGGAAGGAGAAAAAATGTCCACCAGTAAAAATTGGGTTGTTTGGATAGCAGATTTTGTTGATAAATTTGACCCTGATTTACTTAGATATTACTTAACTATAAATGCACCTTTAAACAAAGATACTGATTTCTCATGGGATGATTTCCAGAGAAGAAACAATGATGAATTGGCAGATGTTATAGGTAACTTTTTACATAGAACTTTTACATTTACCCATAAATTCTTTGACGGTGAAATACCTGAATATAAAAATCCCTCTGCAGAAGATAATGAATTCAAGGAAATCATTGAAAAACTTCCTGATACTGTTGGAGAATATATTTCAGATTTTGAATTTAGAGACGGATTGCTTGAGATTTATAGGGTAGCTAAAATTGGTAATAAATATTTCAATGATCAGGAACCATGGAAAGCTGTTAAAGAAGATATGCAAAAAGCAGCCAACTGTTTATATTTATCAAATCAACTAGCTAAAACATTGGCTTATGTACTTAAACCTTATATTCCAAATAAAGCTGATGCTATAGCTAAAATTATTAATCTGACCACTCCTGATGAGTGGAAAGATGCTAAAGTCCCATTAGCTGAAGGACACAAAATAAATAAAGCTAAACCGTTATTTACAAAAATTGAAGATGATGTAATTAACAAGCAAAAAGAAGAATTGCAGAAAAACTTAAAAGAAAGTGAGGATGAAAATATGAGTGATTTAATTAGTATTGATGATTTTGACAAAGTAGTTATTAAAATTGGACAGGTAAAAGAAGCTGAAAAAATAGAAAAATCCGATAAATTATTAAAATTACAGGTGGATATTGGAGATGAAACAAGACAAATTGTAGCAGGTCTTGCAAAACAGTATGCTCCTGAAGAATTAATTGACAGAAAAGTGGCTGTTGTTGTTAACTTGCAACCTGCAAAATTATTCGGAACCTTATCTGAAGGAATGATTCTTGCAACTGGAGAAAGTGCAGCATTATTATCTCCAGACGAATGTGAAGTCGGTGAAAGAATACAATAATCTTAATTTAATTCAGTGATTTTAATGGAAGAATCTGCTCTAGTTGCAAAGGCTGAAAAATATCTCAAAGAGATTTCAAATGACAGTATTAGCTTGGATAATATTGAAGAGTTTGAAAATTTCAAAAGATTATACTATAAACTAGATGACAGATTAAACAGTTTACAGGAATTAAAAGAGAGTATGGATGCACAGGGATACACCACTCCTTTTACATCCTTAAATAAATATGGTACAAAAGCAATAGCTGAAGTTTCACTTGAGGAAATGAGTGAAAACAGTAGACATAATCAGATGTTTAGAATGAAAGCTAATGCTAAAAAAAATGTTCTGGACAGAGTAAAATCAGCTATTGATGCTCACAAAATTGCAATTGGACATTTGGAACAATGCGGTTATCTTAAATGTGATTCATGTTATAAGAAATATTCCCTCAGTGAGTTCAGACTTAAAGGTGAAAAATGCAGCTGCGGTCATGAAAACTTCTCTTTTAAAATAAATAAGGATGCAACCTACAGGTTGGAAATTATTCCATATTTGCCTTTGTCCGGCAATTATTTGGTGTTGATGAGTGAATTGTCAGGTTATGGAAGAAATTCATTTAAAAAAGTATTAAATATTCTTAAACAGGAACGTAAAGGTCTTGTAAAAACTATTTCTTTAGTTATCCGTTTTAGAGATGAAAATGGACGTTGGATTCGTAAGAATGTAACTCTGGATTCAGAATATATCAGTAATTATGAGGAAGAGGTTAGAAACAGATACGGAAAAGATGTCAGAATTGAAGTTTTAAGATTCCACAGAACCAAACCTGCTATTATTGATGATAAATACGTCAGAAATGCACTGGCTATCAGTTATGTTAAATATAGTGAAGACATTATTTCCAGTATTAAAGATTCTATTTTAAAAAGGAAGCTGTCTGATTTCAAAAGAATTAATAAATATGACGCTATCAGATATAAGTATGAAAATGAAATTCCTGGCTTTATCGAAGAATATGATATTGGAGAAATAGATGCCTGGAGACAGTCAAAGATTACAGAAGAATTTGAAAAGCTTCATTTCATTGATAAATTCGGTAATTATAACCGTTCTTTAAAAAGAGATTTAAAAATAAGAGAAAATATTGAAAAAACCATATTTGAAAATATGGCTTCTACTTTAATGATGTGGGATATTTTCAGATATTACTTAACAACATCACACAATAACCGTAAGATTAACAATGGTCCATTTCCATATATTAGAGCAGAACTTGACCGTCAACAACGTAAAGTGTTCCAGACTACTTTTAAAAAGGTTATCAAGGTTTTAAATGAGTTTACAGACTTGAAAATAATTTCAATTCCTGATATGGATCTTATTTTATATGAAAAATTCAAGTTTGAAAAACAGTCCAAAAACTCAAATATTTTATTTAACTATCCCGCTTTGGGGGCTGGTTTGATACATGAACACGGCAATATAGAAATTGAAACTATAGGGAATGTATTAAACATTAATGATTCTAAAATTAAAAAGGAACTTAAAAATATTGAGCATATCAGAAAACCGAAAAGTGCAAAATCCAAGAAATTTTTAGATTTAATTAAGAAGTGATGCTTATGGATGAAGATGTTACTTCTGTACATATAACAAAAGGATTAACCTCTTCAACTATTTTGGATTTAATTGAAGAATATCCCAATCTGGAAGAGATTACATGTTGTCCTAGTATTTTTAATAGGATTTCCAAGAATTATATTGATGCTTTGAACCAGCTTGACATTACTGTTTCTAAAAAGTATAACTGGGGAGCTAAACCTAAATACTCTTCATTGGAAGAGGATATATTGAATTTAGCCAAAGAAGGTAAAAAAGCAAAAGAGATAGCTGGTTTATTGGACATTTCTCAAAATAAAGTTTATTATCTCCTTAGGAAAAATAAACAGGGGGTCAAATTTGATAATTACTCTAAAAAACATAATCATGATGAAGTCAAATCTTTAAAAGAAGAAGGTTTAAAACCAAAGGAAATAGCTTCAAAATTAGATATTCCCCTTAGAACAGTTTATTATATTTTAAATAAGAAATAGTTATTTTATTTTTTAATAATCAGAAGGGTTTGATAAAGATAGATAATGTTTAAATTATCTTAAAATCAATAGGACAACAATAACTTAATAAATATAAACTTGTTCTTCCATATATAATATTAATAAATATCAGCTTATGATTATTTTATCTTTTGATAATTATAGGAAATGAAAGCTTATTTAATTGATTAGTTCACAGCTATTTTAATAGATAAATATCTTTGAATAGTTTTTAAACTAATTTAATGGAGGTATTATGATGATTACATGTAGTGTTTGTGGCCATCTAAATGATTCATCAAGAGCAATATGTGAAGAATGTGGATCTGACTTATCAGATAGTCAGGATTGGGGATATGACTTCGATGACAGCGATGATTTTGATTAAGTGATTAATAATTATATAAAATTATTTTGAGAGTCTGAATTTTTTTCGCGATGAATATGATGAGATATAGTAATTCATAGAGAAATTTAATAATAAAATTGAAAAACATTTATGTCTTTCTGAAATTGCATAAATACTGATGAGTACAAAGAATATTACAACGTTTATAGATATAAATCAGTATATAAAAATTTAAACGAATTAATAGAATTATTTAAAGAAAAATTGTTGATTTAATAATATTCTGCGAAAGTCTGGTGAACGAATATTTTTTGGTGTAAATTTGGTAAAGTATTACTAATAGGTTTTTTTAGTTATTAAAAAAAGTTTTAGGAGAATAAGATCTCCTTTTAAATTAGTTTTGTTGTGTTATTTTTTGGTTTTAAAAGTTTTTTATTTTATTTTCCAAATTCTGCTTTTATTTGTTTAATTGATTCAATGTTTAATTGAGTTATTGTTGCTATTTGTTTTATGGTGTAATTTTCTTTTAGCATATTTTTTGCGGTATTTATTTTTTCTTCTTCTTTTCCTTCTTTTTTCCCGTTTTCGTAGTCTTCTTGTCTCCATTCATCGATTATTTTCATGGTATCCCTCAGTATGTTTGTTAATTTTTTGTGTTGTCTTTCATTTTTGATGAATTTTTCTACTATTAATAATTCTATTCCAAATACAAAATCACTGCTGCATTTCATTGATTTTCTTACTTCATCTAGTGTTTTCACGGTTTTTTCTATTTGTTTGTCTAATGGTTTTTTTGAGCTCATAAATGGAGCTAGAGCTAAATTTAGCATTTCATGTCTGGTTATTTTTTGATTGTTTTTTATTTTATTTTCTATATTATTTATAATTTTATCACCATCAAAGTCTTTTAGTGATACGATTGGAATTGTAAAAACACAGTCTTTATTTATTTTGTACTGTTTTATTTTTGTTTTCTCAGCAGTGCTGATGACTATTAGTATTAGTGGTTTATTGTTTCTTTTTGCATAATCTACAAGGGCAGTGTATAACCTGTATCGTTTTTCATCTATTGTTTTTACAATTGTTGACTGGAATTCGGTTAATACAATTAAATGGTCTAATTCCAGTATCATGTCTGTTTTGTATATTTTAGGATCTAATTCTATCAATTCTGTAGGATTATATGTTAAATTTTCGGATTTAAAGTCTATTTCTTTTATATTTGCATTTGATTCTTTAAGAAGTTTCAATAATCCAAACCCATCTTCTTTTGTAGCATACTTGAATAATTGATCTTCACTTTGATGAACCATTTTTTCACCTCTTATTTTTATTAGTTATATCCAGTATTATGAACTATCTAGTATTTAAAATAGTTAGTTTTTAAAAATAACAATTTTTAGGTCTTAATATAAAATTTTAAAGGTAAATAAATATTATAATTGTAATATGGAAATAGTGATGTTAAATTATTTTGGGAGATGTATATGATTTATTTTAAATAGATTTAGTTGGAATAGTGAACTTTAGCTAGTTTTATCATAAATTTATTATTCTATAAGTGATAAAAATATTTATAAAGTGATTATTATGATGTTATTCCCACAACTTCCGTTGTACGCAATAGCAATAATTTGTGGTATTTTATCTTTTTTAGTAACAAGATTATCAATGCCTAGAATTATTAGAAAATTAGAAAAGGCAGATATTGTAGGTAAGGACCTGCATAAATCATGGAAGCCGATTGTGGCTGAAATGGGTGGATTTGGTATCCTATTTGGATTTATAATAGGTATTTTTTCAGGAATATGTATGCATGACATTCTTACATTTCCGTTATGCATTGTTTTAATTGTAATTCTTCTTGTAGGGATTATAGGTATTGCTGATGATTTGCTTGTGCTTTCATCAAAAGAAAAGCTGTTCCTATTGTTTTTGGCAGGTATTCCTTTAATATGGGCAGCACCTCCAAATGTTGGAATTGTATATCTTATTTGTATTCCGATAGCTATTTCAATCGGATCCAATTTAACCAATATGCTGGCAGGTTTAAATGGAATTGAATCAGGGCTTGGAATAATTGCACTTACCTCTTTAACAATATCATGTATTATTTTGGGAAAATATGATGTTACAATTATCAGTATGAGTATGCTTGGAGCTTTAATAGCTTTCCTGTACTTTAACAAATATCCTGCAAAGATTTTCCCGGGAGATACCGGAACTTTAATTATAGGGGCAACAATTGTTTCAATAGCTTTTATAGGTCGTGTAAAATTAATTGCTTTGATTGTGCTTTTGCCTAACATTATTGATGCAGCCCTTAAATTTTACAGTGCAGGAGTTATGGAAAGGCAACAGTTCAAACCGACTCAGGTAGATGAAAATGGAAATCTGGTAAGGCCTGAAGTCGGATTCAAATCTTTAATCAGGCTTGTACTGCGAAAACCGATTCCTGAAAAGCAGGCAGTTAAAATAATTTGGGCTATTGGAATTGTTTGCGGATTAATCGGTATAATTGTTGCAATAGTAATGCCTGATGTGCTTCAAAACCAGACATTGGCTAATTTCATGCAGATTAAGGAATTCTTTTATCAGTTAGGATGATTTGAATGAAACCGTATGTTATTTTAAATGCAGCAATGACACTGGACGGAAAAATAGCCACTAAAACTGGCAGTTCCAATATTTCAGGTGAAAAAGATTTGAAAAGAGTTCATGAACTTAGACGTGAAGTTGATGGAATAATGGTTGGGATCAATACGGTTATTGCAGATAATCCCAGATTAACGGTTCATAAAATAGATGCAAATCCTGAAGACAATCCTGTTCGTGTGGTGGTAGACAGCAAATGCAGAACTCCAATAGCTGCACGCATAACAAATAAGGATGCAAAAACCATAATAGCGGGAGCTAATGACTATAAACTTGACTTTATTGTAAGTGACAGATATGCCAATTTTACTAAAAGGGGAATTGACTTCTTTTTCAGCGGGGATAAAAGAGTTGACCTAAAAGATTTAATGAATTATCTTTATGAAAGCGGTATTAAAACACTGATGCTTGAGGGTGGTTCAACTCTAAACTTTTCAATGATTAAAGAGGGTTTAATTGATGAAATAAGAATTTGTGTCGCTCCTTTTGTTGTTGGGGGTAAGGATTCACATACATTATTTGACGGTGAAGGATTTGACACAATGGATGAAGGGGTAAGACTGGAGCTTTTTGATTCATTTAAATTAGGTGATGACTTAATACTGCAGTATAAAGTTTTGAATAAGTGATTTTTTTCACTTATGTTATTTTTTTAAAACATAAATGCAAATGGCGGATTTTTGCAAATGCAATATCTGCAGAGAGATTTCTGGTCTTTTATAAATTTTGCTCTTCCTTTACAGTAATAGCTGTTATTTTTCATGTAAACCTCATCCTCTTTAGGGTCATTTCCATAAGGATGCAGAGGTTTTTTAACTATTAGTGCCAGATACAGTGAAATGTATTTTGTAAATTCTTTAGTTTCATTGTCGTTTGGAGCATATTTGTCAAAATAAAAGTTAATGTCTCCTTTTATTTTTTGAACGACTCCATCGTTTATTTTGAAATCATTTTCAAGCTCTTTTTCATAGATTTCATCATAAACTCCGGAATTATATTTGGCCAGTGATTTGGTAAGGGGATCTTTGTATCTATCATCAGTTACCTTGTTTTTCAGATAATCAATTGGATAATCCTTTAGGTTTTCTCTTATTTCATTAAGTAATTTTGATGCTTTCATAAAATCCCTTTAGATTTAAGTAATTCCCGAGGATTATCAACAATAGCAGCCATAGCTTCTTTTTTACTTAATCCTGCCCCAAGAGCTATTTCATAAGATTTTTCAAAGGTAATTAGATTATCCGGTGAATGGGTATCTGTATTTACAAGTAATTTATTACCTACTTCACTGGCTATGTTGGCTACATGACCGTTTCCAAGACAATGGCCACTTCTTGCACTTATTTCCAGATAGATTCCATTTTCTTTTGCAATTTGAGCTTCTTCATAGGTAATCAAACCGGGATGGCCTAGAATGTCTACATATTCACTGTTGACTGCCGCATAATTGGTTCCTTCAATTACAGGTTCATTTAATGTTTCACCATGAACAACAACAATTTGCGCACCTAAATCTTTTGCTTTTTTAGCTACTCCGTCAATAGATTCTGTAGGTACATGAGTTACTTCAGCACCTAAAACAACCTTGATGTTCCAATTGGCATTAATATCGTCAATAGCTTTTTGTATTTGAGGTATCTGCTCAACATTGGAGTAATCAACATGGTCGGTAATAGCTATAACTTCGTGATTTAAATTAGCAGCTCTTCGGGCCAATTCTGAAGGCAATAATTCTCCGTCACTAAATAAACTGTGCATATGTAAATCTATTCTTTTATTCAAAGTTTTTCTCCCCCAGTATAATTGTTATATTATTGAGTTATATCAAATATAATAAATAAATATTGCCCAGTATTTTTTTTTAAAAATGGAATATACTTAATAACGGTTTTTTATATAAATTATATTTAGATAATAAGGAGATATTTATGTCTGGAGATTTGATTTTATATTTTTCACGTGCCGGTGAAAATTATTATGAAGGGGATTTGAAAGTAGTTGAGAAAGGAAACACTGAAGTAGTTGCAGATTATATTAAAGAGATAACTAATGGAGATGTTTTTAAGGTAGAACCGGAAATCCCATATCCTGAAGATTATATGGAATGTACTGAAGTAACTAAAAATGAGAAAAATGGCAGAGTATTAAAGGAAACCCTTGAAGATGTTGGGGATTACGAAGGGGTTTATATAGGATTTCCCATTTGGTGGGGAAAAATGCCGATTGTTTTTGAATCTCAGTTAGATAAATTGGATTTTAAAGGTAAAGTTGTAAAACCTTTTGTTACTCATGAGGGTTCCGGTTTTGGAAAATCTAAAAAACAATTAAAAAAGCTATGTAAAGGTGCAGATATTAGAAATGGTCTTGAAATTAAGGGCAGTGATGTTTTAGGTTCAAAAGACAAAGTCAAATGCTGGATTAATGATAATTTATAATCTTTTTTAAAGTTTTTTTTTATTTATTGCTGTTTTAGCTGCCTGTGTATGAATCGGATATAACATTGCTATACAGATTAATAACATCAACAGCCATTTTCCTTTCATATATCGTTTATTCATTACTTTCCTCCCCGTTTTAATCTACTTTTTATAGTTTTGTGCAACAAACATGGCTGAAGAAACATACTTACCATTCTCAAAATCACGTCCCAATACCATTACTTTATCTTTACCCTTCGGTATATGAACCAACAATATCATCATAGCTACTCCATAAATAACCAACTGCTGCTGTATTAAATATGTTTGGAAGTTCTTCATCTCTTGCATACATACATTTCTCTGAGTTTAATTCCCAATGACTATGTCCATTAAACATCAGTACCTGCGGATATTTCTTCAAAATAGCTCTAAGCTGTTTTGCCTGTGCTGTTCCTTCTGAGCCTGCGCCATCCCAATTTTGTCCCGGAAGACTTCCAGCCACTGTATTATATAAAGACTGATGTAACATAACAAATACTGGCTTTTCTGGATTGGCAGCAGTATCTTTAGCCAGAAGCTCATCAAACCATTTCAACTGTGCTTCTGATA
>OLNY01001596.1_pt1 | contig 17591 bp, 15 predicted proteins | sample 1671981 | NCBI WGS metagenome assembly OLNY01 (sample SAMEA3136632, study PRJEB25190) | human gut metagenome | biome: human gut; feature: human-associated habitat; material: faeces | place: Austria | collected 2013
TTAACAAAAACAGTACTGTTATATTATCCTGTATAAACAAAAGCTTCGATATTTATCGAAGCTTTTGTTTATTAAAAAAAAGAAAGATGGCGGGTATCCATCTTTCAACTATGGTATAAAAGGGTATTGAGAATTTATGAGAGGTTATATGGTCAATAACCATCTTTATAATATGACATATTTATAATAAAGTCAACAATTTATTTAAAAAAAAATAAAATTTTTTTAAAAGAAGCAAAAATTCGACAAAATAATGTAATTAAATGGAATAAATAAGGGTATTATAAAAATTTTGTTGAATATATTATATAAAAATTTGTAAACAGTTGATGCAGATTAGAATAAATATATATTTAGAGAATATAAATTATAGTAGTTAAACTATAGGGGGGGATATGATGTCTCAGATAGATGTTATTAAAGAAAGTATTCAAAATGAACAATTACTAAGAGAAAGTTCCACCAATAATGTACTAAAGGGTGAATATTTAATAAAAGACTCTCATCCAGATGTGTATCAAATATTAGGAATAGAAGCAAAAGCGACTATTACTAATAAAGAAACATTAGCAGATAAGATAATGATAGAAGGTCAAATTAATTATTCTGTTATGTACTTATCAGAGGACGAAAGTAAAGTAACTAGTATAAACTCTGTTTGTTTATCAGAAAAGTTTGCAGACTATCTTGATCTTAATAATGAAGAACATAAAGTGATTTGTGAAGTCGAGTGTGTAATAGAACATATTCAAGCTAGTATTATGAATGAACGTAAGATTGCTATTGATGGTATAAGAACAACTAGGTGGCAACTTTATAAAATTGAAGAATTTGAATTTGTTAAAGAAATTGATGGTAGAGATGATATACAAGTTAAAAGAAAAAGTGAAGAGATAAATCAAATAAAATGTGAAAAAGATATTGAACTAATGGGAAAATCTATGATTAAGGTAACAATGGATAAACCGGAAATTGATGAGATATTAAAATGCAGCATGAATTTACACAAGAAAGAGGTTAAACTTGGTGATGGAAAAATATACTTTGGATGTTATTGTAAAATTGAAGTCTTATGTAAGGGTAAGGATGAAAATGATGTATTCTTACTACAAGATGATATCTATTTGTCAAAGGAAGAAGAGGCTATTGGTGTAAATAGTGAAATGATGACATCAAATCAAATAGATATAGTGAATGCAGATAGCATAATAACAGCAGATGATTTAGGTGAAAATAGAGTTATTAATGTTGAATTTATGATTAAGGGAAGCATTAAGGTAATATCTAAAGATGTTATTGATGTAATTAAAGATGCATATTCTCCAAGTAAATCAATAGAGCTAACTAAAAAGAAGTATGAAATTGGCTTAGTTGGTGGAATAGTTACATCAGAATTAATAATAAAGGATAATTTATATCCTAAGGATGAAAATGATAAAATAGGATGTATAATATGTGCTACAGGATGTCCTGTTATAACAGATAAGACAGTAGAAGAAGATAAAGTAAAGGTTGAGGGCGTAATAAAAGTTTCAGTACTATACAAAACAACTGATGATGATTGTAGAATAGATATGTGTAATGGGGAAATTCCATTTACTTCAGTAATTGACTTAAAAGGAACAAAACCAGATATGGTTGCTTTATGTAAGGTGCATTTAGAAAATTTAGATGCGACTATTGAAGCTAACACAATCGGAGTACGAGCAACATTATCTGTTTTAGTAAAAGTATGTTATAAGGTTAATAAAGAGTGGATAGTTGATATTGTTGAAGGTGAAGAAGAAAAAGAGTGTAAAAAGGCTTCAGTTACAATATATGTCGTTAATATAGGAGATACACTTTGGGATTTAGCTAAAAAATATAATACTACAATGGATTCATTAATAGAAATTAATGAATTAGAGGGTGCAGAATCATTAACTCAAGGGAAAAAAATAATAATACCAGGAAAATGTAAATTTTAAATATTATTAGGGTTAAAAGGCTATTGTACGAGATGTACAGTAGCCTTTTATTATTTGTGAATATATTTTAATGTATTGGATAAAATAAAAAATATGTGATTTGAGGTGATAAATTGAGCGAAAAAGTAAGTGGTAATCTAATAATAATTGGAGGAGCTGAAGATAAAAAGGGTGATAAAGATATATTAAGAAGAGTAGCAAAATATATAGACCCTGAAAAAGAAAGATTAATAATAGCAACTATAGCAACACAATATCCAGAACAAAGTTATCAAAACTATAAAGAGGTATTTACTAAATTAGGTATTAAAAATATAGCTAAGCTTGATATTAGTACACGTGATGATGCGTTTAATAAGGAAAATATTAAGTTAATAAATACTGCAAATTTATTGTTTTTTACTGGTGGAGATCAATTAAGAATTACTAGTATGATAGGGGGAACCCCAATATATAATGCCATAAAAGAGCTTTGTGATAATGGCGGACTAATTGCAGGAACATCAGCAGGAGCATCTGTTATGAGCGATACCATGATAGTTCAAGGAGAAGATGATGAGTCACCACATAAATGTACTTTAAAGATGTCACCTGGATTAGGATTAGTAAATAATATAATAATTGATCAACATTTTGCTCAAAGGGGAAGGATAGGAAGATTATTAACTGCTATAGCTCAAAATCCAGAAGTATTGGGTATTGGAATAGACGAAGATACAGCAATAGTGGTAAGTGATAAAGGAACAGCAGAAGTGATTGGGTCTGGAGCGGTATATTTTATTGATGGAAGTTCCATTGATTATAGTAATGTGTCAGAGCAATATAGCGAAGAGGTATTGAGCATGTTTAATGTAAAACTTCATGTGTTAAAAGAAGGCAATAGATTTAATTTAATAGATAAGGTACCGTTTGAGGAGGATAAGAATTTTTATGAGAATCATAAATAGTACTGTTTATGCTGGAAGAAATATTTATTCACATAAAAAGTGCATAAAATTAGATGTTGATTTAGAAGGATATTCCGAAATACCTAGCAAAGATATAAAAGACTTTAATAATAAATTAGTAGAAATACTTCCAATTCTTTATACTCATAGATGTGGAATTGATGAGGAGGGTGGATTTGTAAAGAGGCTAAATGAAGGAACTTATTTAGCTCATATTTGTGAGCATATAATTATTGCTATACAAAATATTTTAGGAATAGATGTAGCCTATGGAAAAGCTAGAGAAATTGAAGGCGATAGGTATATAGTTGTATATCAATACGAGTATCCAAGAGTAGGAGTTGAAGTTGCAAAATTAGCAGTGGATATTATAAATGCACTTATAGAAAACAAAAGTATTAGTTTTAATAATAGAGTAGACATAATAAAAGCTATACTGAATGAAGAGCTTATAGGACCAAGTGCTTTAGAAATTTGTAATGCAGCTAAGAATGTTGGATTACCAGTACTTAAAATTGGAAATAGTGGCTTTTACCAAATTGGTTATGGAAAGCAAGGAAGAATAATAGAGTCAGCAATTACTAATGTTACAAGTTGTGTATCAGCTGATATTTCATGTGATAAGTTATTAACAAAGGAATTATTAGAAATTCAAAATTTGCCTGTTTCAAAAGGTGAAAAGGTTAATAATGTTATTGATTTGTTAAGAACTGCGGATGAAATAGGATATCCTGTTGTTTTAAAACCAGAGTTTGGAAGTAAAGGACGAGGAGTAATATTAAAAATATGTAGTGAAAAGGAATTATTAAATCACTATCAAAAATTAAAGGATAAGTTTAAGGATATAATAATAGAAAAGTATTATGAAGGTGATGATTACAGAGTTTGTGTAGTTGGATATAAGGTTGTAGCAGTTTCAAAACGAATTCCACCATTTATAATTGGAAATGGAGAAAAAAGTATAAAAGAGCTTATTGATGAACTAAATAATGATGAGCTAAGGGGAGAAGATCATGAAAAACCATTAACTAAGGTTAAGGTTGATGATGAATTATTAAGAAATTTAAGCAATAACAATTATAATTTAGATTCAATATTAAAAAATAAAGAAAAATTATTTTTAAGAAAAAATTCAAATCTATCTACTGGTGGAATAGCTATAGATTACACAGATTTTATTTCTGAAGAAAATAAGGAAATATGCGAAAGGGCAGCTAAAACTATAGGATTAGATATATGTGGTGTAGATATTTGTACAAATGATATTAGTAAATCATTAATGGAAGAGGGCGCAATACTTGAAGTTAATGCAGCACCAGGATTGAGGATGCATTCATATCCAGCAGAAGGAGTCAGTAGGAATATTGGAAGTAATATTATTAGTATGATGTATAATAATAATCCTCAAAATATACCGGTTATAGCTATTACAGGAACAAATGGTAAAACAACAACAACTAGAATAATAAATAGTACTTTATCTAGAATGGGATATTGCGTTGGAATGACAAGTACTGATGGTATATATATCGATGGAAAGTGTATTGATAATGGAGATGACACAGGATTTGAGAGTGCTAAGTGTATATTATACAATAAGGAAGTAGATATTGCTGTATTAGAAACAGCAAGGGGAGGAATTATAAGAAAAGGATTAGCTTATGATTTAGCAGATGTTGCAGTAATAACTAATATTACAGATGATCATTTAGGAGTAGATAATATAAATACAATGGAAGAGCTTTGTAAGGTAAAGTCATTAGTTGCAGAAGCAGTAAAGAAAGATGGAAATGTAGTAATTAATGCTGATGATAAGTGGAGTAAAGAAATTATAAATAGAATAAGTTCAAATATTATTTATTACTCTTCTGATTGTGATAATGACCTAGTTAGAGAAAATATAAATAAAAAAGGTATTTCAGTATATAGAAAAGATGATTATATCTGTGTAAATAATAGAGGAATAGAGTATAAAATAATAAGTGTTAAAGATATTCCAATAACATTGAATGGTACATTAGAATTTAATATTGAAAATGCAATGGCTGCTTGTGCAGCATTAGTTGCTATGGAAATTGATTATAGTATGATAAGAATAGGATTAGAGAACTTTAACTCTAATGATAATTTAGGTAGATTTAATGTTTTTGATTACAATGGTATAAAAGTTATATTAGATTATGGTCATAATATAGAAGGATATAAAAGTGTGCTTCCAACATTAAAGCATATAAGTATTGGGAATATTACCGGTGTAATAGGAGTTCCAGGAGATAGAAGTAATTATGTAGCAAAAGAAATTGGGAAAATAAGTGCTGAATATCTTGATAAAATAATAATTAAAGAAGATAAGGATAGAAGAGGAAGAGAGGTAGGAGAAGTTCCTAGTTTAATTAGAGAAGGAATATTACTGTCAAAAGAAAATGCTAATGTAAAGATAGTGTTGGATGAAGTTGAGGCTTTACAATTAGCACTAGACGAATCAGTAAGAGGAGATACTATAATTGTATTTTTTGAAGAATTAAGTCCATTAGTAAATTTAATAAAATCCAATCAAGAGAATGATGAAAATTTAGGGAATGTTGTTAATTCAAATTAAAGAATACAACAATGACATATTTACTAGAAGAAAAATAATATATATAATATTATTTATAAAGTTCAGGGTTTATACTCTGAACTTTAATTTAGAAATATGCACTTTCCATTGAAAGGATTTGAATATATGAAAATAAAGGCCTATGCAAAAATTAATATTTCTTTAGATATAGTAGGAAAAAGAGAATGTGATGGTTATCATTTATTAAGAATGATAATGCAAAATATAGATTTATATGATGAGATATCTATAGTAAAACAAAAAGAAGGTATAACATTAAGTTGCAATAAAAGTTATGTTCCAACGGATTCAAGAAATTTAGCGTATAAAGCAGCAATGTTGTTTAAAGAAAAATATGATATTAAAGATGGAGTACATATTGATATTGTAAAAAATATTCCTGTATCAGCTGGGTTAGCTGGGGGAAGCACTGATGCGGCTGCTGTTTTAAAACTTATGAATAAGATTTTTGAAATAAATGCATCTGATGAAGAATTAATGGATATGGGATTAAAACTAGGAGCAGATATTCCGTATTGTATTAATGGGGGAACAGCCCTATGTGAAGGTATTGGAGAAAAAATAACAACTTTATCACCTTTTAAGGATAAAATATTAGTTTTAGTAAAGCCTGGATTTGGAGTTTCAACCAAAGAAGTATATAAAGCTTTTAGTTTAGATAGAGTTAGGATACATCCTAAAACAGAAAGTTTAATAGAAGCTATTAAAAATGATGATTTGTATTATGTATCAAATAATATGAAAAATTTACTAGAAAATGTTACATTAAGAAAGCATAATATATTAATTAAAATAAAAGAAGATATGAATAGATGTGGTGCAGTAGGGAGTATGATGAGTGGAAGTGGACCAAGTGTATTTGCCTTCTTTGATGATATGTTAAAGGCTCAAAAATGTTATGAAAAAATGAAAGAAAATCATAGAGAAGTATTTTTAACTAGAACTATTTAAAAATAAAAATTAAATATAAATGAATAAACCCCTTTATAATGTCAATACTTAAAACTAGGAAGGGGTTATGTTTATGAAAAAGTATATTTATTTTATAATACCTATGGTTTTAATAGTTTTATTTTTAAATGGTTGTCAAAGTATTGAAAATATTACTAAAGAAAGTAGTTTAGAGTTAACAGAATTAAATTATAATGATATAAAGGACAAGCTTATAAGGTTTCATGTTATAGCAAACAGTGATACAGAAGAAGATCAGAATCTAAAATTAAAAGTAAGAGATAAGGTAGTGGAAGCTCTTAGTGAAAAGTTGAATGGCATAACATCACTAGATGAGGCAGAGAATGTATTAAAGCAAAATATTAATTATGTTAATGAAATTGCAAAAGAGGTTATTGAAGAAAATAACTATACTTATGAAGTAAATACAATGTTATCTTATGAAAACTTTCCAGATAAGGTATATGGAGATTATGTATTTCCACAAGGAAATTATGAGGCATTTAGAGTTATAATTGGAGAGGGAAAAGGCCAAAATTGGTGGTGTGTTATGTTTCCATCACTATGCTTTGTTGATGAAAGTAAAAATGAAGTAGATTCTAGTGAGTTAAAAGATGAAATTGAAAATATAGAACCTAAAAATAGTAATATAACAAATGAAGATCAACAAAAAAATAATGAATCAAGTAATGTTAATAATGGTATTAAGTTTAAATTTAAAATAGTAGAAGTTATAAAAGACATTCTTGATTAATAGGAGGAAAACAATATGGCAAAAGCGTTAGCTATGATTTCAGGAGGGCTAGATAGTATTTTAGCTGCAAAATTAATAAAAGAACAAGGTATAGAAGTATTAGGAATTTGTTTTAGGTCATATTTCTTTAGTGAGGAAAGTGCTATAAAAATGACAAAGCAAATAGATATACCATTGTTGGTAGTAGATTTTTCACCAGAACATTTAGAATTAGTAAAGAATCCTAAGCATGGTAGAGGAAAAAATATGAATCCGTGCATAGATTGTCATGCTATGATGATGAATTATGCAGGAAAATTATTAGAAGAACATAATGCAGATTTTATTATTACTGGTGAAGTACTAAATCAAAGACCTATGTCTCAAAATAGACAGGCTTTAAATATAGTAAAAAAAGAATCAGGATTTGCTAATAAAATTTTAAGACCTTTATGTGCTAAAAATATGGATCCAACAGAGATGGAACTAAGTGGAATGGTTGATAGAGAGAAGTTATTAAACATAACAGGAAGAAGTAGAAAGCCTCAAATGGAATTAGCTTCAAAATGGGGAATAACTGAATATCCATCACCAGCTGGAGGTTGTAAGTTAACAGAACCAAATTATGCATTAAGATTAAAAGATCTTTTAACTTTCAAAGATGAAGTTGAAGAGGATGAATTAAGTCTCTTAAGATACGGAAGACATTTTAGAACAGAAGATAATAATAAAATAATAGTTGCAAGAACTCAAGAGGAAGGCGAAGCTATAAAATCACTTATACATAAAGAGTATTATTCTTTCCATACAACTAATTTTTCAGGAGCACTTGTATTATTAGAAGGTAAAGGAACTGAGAAAGATATACATTTAGCAGCTAGAATGGCAGCTAGATATAGTAAAGGTAGAGAAGAAGCAAGTTTAAATGTTAAATATGGTATATATGGACAAACTTTAGAAAATCATATAGTGGTAGAACCTATAAGTGATAAAGAATTAGAACAATATATGATTTCTATAAAATAGGGGGATAAAATGGAAAAAAGAGCGATTATATCTGTAAAAAGTACATCAAATTTAGATCCTAATGAAGTGATTGAAGTGGTAACTCCAGGTAAGTTTATTATTAATGAATCTGGATTTAAGGCAATATATGAAGAATCGGAAATATCAGGAATGGACGGTACAACTACTACTTTAAATATACAAGATAATATTATGGTATTAGAAAGAGTTGGATCTACAACTACAAATATGGAATTCAAAGAGGGGTCTATGGCTGTTTCTTTGTATAACACTCCATATGGGGTATTAGATTTAAATGTTGATACTGAAAAATTAAATATAAACATCGATGAAAATGGTGGAGATATTTATTCAAGATATACATTAGGACTTGATGGACAAGAAGGAATAACTACAGAATTAAATATAAAAATTAAGGTAAACTAAATTTTAAGCTTTTATGAAATTAAAAATTCATAGAAGCTTTTTTTTATGAATAAAAAACACACATAAAGGAAATACTTACAGAAAATAACATAAAAGAGGAGTGGGAAATATAAATAATTATGAAATCGTAATATTAATTTTATGTAAGTATTACGGAATAAACTATGAAGAATTTAAAAAGGGATTGAAAAAAAAGGATAAGTTATATTTAACTCTATTACTTATGAAAAAATTTAGATGTTTAAATGAAGAAGTAATTGAAGAAAAGTTAGGAATTGTAAGTAATAGAATGCTATGTTATAGAATGAAAAAAGCCGAAGAAAAGATATTAATAAATAAGAAATTTAGAGATGAATACTTTGAATTAGAAGATAAAATAAAAGAAAATTTTAAAAATGCATAAAAAACACTAGCTTAATTTAAACTAATGTGATACTATAATATCTATGATTATTTCTCTTTTGGCAATAAGAGAGGTAATTTAAATTATATCACTACAAAAATCAATAGTCAATAGAAAAATAAAATTAATTTATATATGGGGGTTAAAAATGAACACTAAATATGTTTTTGTAACAGGTGGAGTTGTATCAGGATTAGGAAAAGGAATAACAGCAGCATCGTTAGGAAGATTATTAAAAAATAGAGGATTAAAAGTTTCTATACAAAAATTTGATCCATACTTAAATGTAGATCCAGGGACAATGAGTCCATATCAACATGGAGAAGTTTTTGTAACTGATGATGGAGCAGAAACAGATTTAGATTTAGGACATTACGAAAGATTTATCGATGAAAATTTAACTAAAAATAGTAATATTACATCTGGTAAAGTTTATTGGTCTGTTATCTCTAAGGAGAGAAGGGGAGAATATCTAGGAGGAACAGTTCAAGTTATACCTCATATTACTAATGCAATAAAAGAAAGAGTTCATAGAGTAGCCAAAGAAACAGATGTTGATGTTGTAATTACTGAAATAGGAGGAACTGTTGGTGATATTGAATCACTACCATTTCTTGAAGCTATAAGACAAATAAAATATGATGTTGGTAGAGAAAATGTATGTTTTATACATGTTACATTATTACCTTTCTTAGGAAAATCAGGTGAATTAAAAACTAAACCTACCCAACATTCTGTTAAGGAGTTAAGAAGTATTGGTATTCAACCAGATATTATAGTTTGTAGATCAGAAAGAGAAATATCAGATGATTTAAAATCTAAAATAGGATTATTCTGCAATATAGAAGGTAAATGCGTAATACAAAATTTAGATGCAGATCATTTATATGAAGTACCATTAATGCTTCATCAGGAAGGATTAGATAGATTAGTAGTAGAAAAATTAGAATTAGGTTGTAGAGATATTGATAACACAGAATGGATTGATATGGTTTCTAGATTAAAGAATTTAGAAGGTAGTGTTAAAATAGCTTTAGTAGGAAAATATGTTGAATTACATGATGCTTATATATCTGTAGTTGAAGCATTAAGTCATGGTGGACTAGCTAATGGAACAAATGTAGAAATAAAATGGGTAAATGCAATGGATGTAACATCGGAAAATGCACATGAAATGTTAAGTGATGTTAATGGAATATTAGTACCTGGTGGATTTGGTGATAGAGGTGTTGAAGGTAAAATAGAGGCTATTAAATATGCAAGAGAAAATAAGGTGCCTTTCTTAGGGATTTGTTTAGGTATGCAAACAGCAGTAATTGAATTTGCAAGAAATTCATTAGGATATGAAGATGCTAATAGTTCTGAAATTAATCCAGATACAGCATATCCAGTAATAGATCTTATGCCAGAACAAAAGGATGTTGAAGATTTAGGTGGAACAATGAGATTAGGATTATATCCATGTAAATTAGATAAAACTTCAAAAGCATATGAATGTTACTCAGATGAACTTATATATGAAAGACATAGACATAGATATGAATTTAATAATGAATATAGAAGACAAATAACTGAAGCTGGAATGAAAATTACAGGTACAAGCCCTGATGGAAGATTAGTTGAAATCGTAGAAGTTGAAGATCATCCATGGTTTGTAGCAGCACAATTCCATCCAGAGTTAAAATCAAGACCAAATAATCCACATCCATTATTTAAACATTTTATTAAGGCAACAATTAGAGAAAAATAAAAAATGTGAAGGCTTTCGTCTTCACATTTTTTTATATGTTATAAAATTATTGATATTGGATAAGCTTATAATATAATTTTCTATTGAATTTTAAAGTTTATTAGTTCATAATTATATATAAATTTAAGTATATACTATTAATGCATATTTTATTTTAGTAATATTATATTTCATTTCAAATATATCAAACCTTAGGTTTAATCTATTATTATCCCAAATTAAGAAAAACTATTGGAGGTGTCAATTTGACCAGAGAGACATACGCTGAGATGACTTTAGTTGATTTAAAAAATAAAGCTAAAGAACTTGGAATAAAAAACATAAGTAAAATGAAAAAAAATGAAATAATTGATGAATTAGTAAAGGTTACGCCTAATACTATAGAGAAGAATGGAGTAATCTTAAGGGAGAAAATAGCTCCAAAAGCAAAAGAACAAGTAAATGTTACTAATAATTATTCTAATAATCATGAAAATAGAGACAATTACTCTATGACAGAGGAAGAGAAAGAAGAGAAAAAAGAAAGACTAAAGGTTATGATAAATGAATCAGGTTCTTCTAAAGGGGTATTAGAGGTTCAAGAAAATAATAATTTTGGATTCTTAAGATGCAATAATTATTTAACTGGAGAAAATGATATATATGTATCACCATCACAAATAAGAAGATTTAATTTAAGAACAGGTGATGAGGTTCAAGGTAAGGTTAGAGAAGCTAAGGATGGAGAAAAGTTCAAGGCGTTATTATTTGTAGAAAAAGTAAATGGTGATAATCCGGAAAAGGCTATAGGAAGAAAGAATTTTGAAACGTTAACTCCTATATATCCTAATGAAAGATTACATCTAGAAACTAGTAATGAAAAAGATTTATCATCTAGATTAATGGATATTATTTGTCCTATAGGAAAAGGACAGAGAGGAATTATCGTTGCACCACCAAAAGCTGGTAAAACAACTTTACTAAAAAAGGTTGCACAAAATATTACTAAAAACCATCCTGATGTTAAGCTTATAGTTCTATTAATAGATGAAAGACCAGAAGAAGTTACTGATATGAAAAGATCTATAAATGGAGATGTTATTTATTCAACATTTGATGAAGAGCCACAAAACCATGCAAAGGTAGCTCAAATGGTATTAGAAAGAGCTAAGAGAATGGTAGAGCAAGGGAAAGATGTTGTTATATTATTAGATAGTATAACTAGATTATCTAGAGCATATAACTTAACAATAACTCCTACAGGTAGAACTTTATCGGGGGGATTAGATCCTGGTGCTTTAATAATGCCAAAAAAGTTTTTTGGAGCAGCAAGAAATATAGAAGAAGGCGGAAGCTTAACAATTCTTGCAACTGCATTAGTTGAAACTGGATCAAGAATGGATGATATGATTTTTGAAGAGTTTAAGGGAACTGGTAACATGGAAGTTCATTTAGATAGAAGACTTCAAGAAAGAAGAATATTCCCTGCAATTGATATTTATAAATCTGGAACTAGAAAAGAAGATTTATTATTATCAGAAGAAGAAAAAGAAGTAGCCTTTGCTATTAGAAAGGTCATGTATAGAGATGGTAATATTGAAAATATTACAGAGAATTTAATAAATATGTTATCTAAAACTAAAAATAATAAGGAATTCATTCAAGTTTTTCCGAAAAATGATACATTTAAAAAGTAAAATTAATATTTAAAGAGGCGTACTTTTAATAAGATTTAATCAAAAAATTTTAGAGTATTTTTGATTAAATTCATATTAAAGAAAGTAGCCTCTTTCTATTTAAAATTCTATAAAAGAAAAAATGAGAAAGAATATAATTCTTTCTCATAAATTCTAACTTAATCTTATTTGTTAAGACCGAACTTCTTATTGAACTTGTCAACTCTACCGCCGATATCAACGATTTTTTGCTTACCAGTGAAGAATGGGTGGCATTTAGCACATATATCAACTTTTAACTCTTCTTTAACTGAACCAGTTGTGAAAGTGTTTCCACATGCGCACTTAACCACAGCATCGTGATGGTATTCTGGATGTATGCCTTGTTTCATTTGATTCACCTCTTTCAAAAATACATTCATTGAATTAATCAATGACCAAAAGAATTATAACATACGCAATAAATACAGTCAATATAACAAGGAAATAAAAACATCTTTATTAAGTATATATTAAAATGCTATAATCGAAATAGACCAAAATTAGAAGGAGAGACGTTATGAGTAAATTATATTTTAGATATGGTGCAATGAATTCAGGAAAATCAACAAATCTTATGCAGGTTGCACATAATTATGAAGAACGTGGAATGAAGGTTTTATTAATTAAGCCATCTACAGATAAAAAGGGTGGAGATAAGCTAGTATCTAGATTAGGTGTTGAACGTAAGGTTGATTTATTAATTAATGACGAGCAAAATGTATATGAAGAAGTTAAACAATGGCAAGAAGTTAAATATAAAATAGATTGTATATTGGTAGATGAAGTACAATTCTTAAAATCACACCAAATAGATGAGCTTTTTGAAATAGCTGTTTGTTTAGATATACCTGTAATTTGTTATGGTCTTAGAACAGACTTTAGAATGCAAGGTTTTGAGGGAAGCACAAGATTATTATTATTAGCTCATAGTATAGAAGAATTAAAAACTATATGTAAATGTGGAAGAAAGGCAGTTTTAAATGGAAGAAAAATAAATGGTAAATTTGTTTTTGAAGGCCAACAGGTTGCTATAGATAATGTAGACAATGTAGAATATGAATCTTTATGTGGACATTGTTATTTTAAATTTAAAAATGAAAAATAAAGTGAAAGAGTGATGATATGAGAAAATGTGATGTTGGGGGTCAAGCCATAATTGAGGGAGTTATGATGCGTGGATCTAAAGGATTAGCAACTGCAGTAAGAACTCCAAGTGGAAAAATAGAAGTTAAAGTAAAAAAGACAAAACCAATAACAAAGAAGTATAAGTTTTTAAATATTCCTATTATTAGAGGAGCTGCTATACTAGTAGATTCATTAATAGTTGGAATTAAAACATTAAATTATTCAGCTAGTTTTTTTGAAGAAGATGAGGAAGAATCAAAATTTGATATTTGGTTTAAAAAGAAATTAGGTGATAAGGGTGCTAATGATTTACTTGTTACAATAACAATGATGATATCACTTTTAGTTGCTGCAGGATTATTTCTAGGTATACCTACTGCTATTGCATCAGTATTTAAGAATGTTGGATTATCTCCAGTAGTATTAAATTTAATAGAAGCAGCTATAAGAATCGCAATATTAATATCGTATATGTACTTAATTAGTAAGTTAGATGATATATATAGGGTATTTCAATATCATGGAGCAGAACATAAAACTATATTTTGTTATGAGGCTGAAGAAAAATTAACAGTTGAGAATGTAAGAAAATTTGGAAGATTACATCCAAGATGTGGAACAAATTTCTTGTTTTTAACTATGTTTGTTAGTATTGCTTTATTTACTTTAACTGGTTGGGGTGGATTTTGGCAAAGACTTATATTAAGAATAGTATTAATGCCAATAGTAGCTGGAATTACTTATGAATTAATAAAATGGCTTGGAAGGACTGAAAGTAAATTGGGAAAAGTTATTGCATATCCAGGTTTAAAGTTACAAGAGCTAACTACTAAAGAACCTGATGATGAACAATTAGAGGTTGCTATAAAATCTTTAATGGCAGCAGAAGGAATTGAATATAAGAAGACTATTGGGGAATTATTAATAGATGGAAATAAAATATTAAAAGAAGCTGATATAGAAACTTATATTTTAGATACTCAATTATTATTAGGAAAAGTTCTTGGAAAAGATAAACTTTACTTAATTATGAATAAAGAAGAGGAAGTTAGTAAGTTTAAAGAAAGAGAATTTTATAGATTAATAAATAAAAGAAAAGAAAAAATGCCTATTAAATATATATTGAAAATCGCTGAATTTATGGGGTTAGATTTTCATGTTGAAGAAGGTGTGCTTATTCCAAGAGGTGATACAGAAATATTAGTAGAAGAAACTCTTAAAATTATAGACAATGATAAAGAGTATAATATTTGTGATTTATGTTGTGGAAGTGGAGCAATAGGTATATCTATAGCACATTTAAGAGAAAATACTAAGGTAGATTTAATTGATTACTATGATGTTCCAGAAAAGGTAACTAAGAGAAACATAACAAAGCACCATTTAGCTTCTAGAGCAACATTTATAAAAAGTGATTTATTAAATGAAGTTATAAATCAAGAAAAGAAGTATGATGTATTAGTTTCTAATCCACCATATATAAAGGAAGAAGTTATAGATACCTTAATGGATGATGTAAAAAAATATGAACCTCATACAGCTTTAAGTGGTGGAGATGATGGACTTTATTTTTATAAAAAAATAGTTGATGATAGTGATAAGATATTAAAAGAAAATGGTGTATTAGCCTTTGAGATTGGTCATGATCAAGGAAAAGAGGTTAGTGATTTAATGATTGAAAAGGGCTATAAAAATGTAAGAGTTGTTAAGGACTTAGCAGGACACGATAGAGTAGTCGTTGGAGAACTTTAGAAATATAGTGCGAAGGAAAATAAAAATTAAGGGCCTAGCGGCCAAGTTAAATTTGTTAATATAGCTTACGCTCATTAACCATAGGTAAGGGTTTGCTAACGCAAACGTTAAAAAGTTAAGGAGGAAATTACTTCGTAATTTCTTTAAATATATATTTTAGAAACTTATTATGAAGTTTCCTCCTTAACTAGCCAAAAGGCTTTTAACGTTGGCGTAGCCAACTTTTACCTTTTTGAACTAGGGAGCGCTGTTCAAAAAACTTAACCAGCTGAAGGCCCTTAACTAAATAAATTGCTTCGCAATTTATTAATATTATGAGTTTGATTTTAGGTTGATAAATATATAGGCATTATGTTATAATATTTCAATATGAAAAAATATAGTACGGAGTGATAGTATGTTATTAGATAAATTAGCATTTACGGAAAATAAATACGAAGAACTATCAGTTAAAATATCTGATCCTTCAATAATGGCTAACCAAAAAGAATGGAGAAAGCTATGTAAGGAGCATGCTGACTTAGAAATAATAGTAACAGCATATAGAGAATATAAAAAGGTAGTTGAAGATTTAGAAGCTAACAAAGAAATGTTAGAAGAAGAAACAGATAAAGAAATGAAAGAAATGTTATCTGAAGAGATTTCAAGTCTTAAAGATCAAGAAGAAGAATTAGAAAAGAAAATTCAAATTTTATTATTACCAAAGGATCCTAATGATGATAAGAACGTATTTGTTGAAATCAGAGGTGGAGCTGGTGGAGATGAAGCAGCATTATTTGCAGCAAATCTTTTCAGAATGTATACAAGATATGCAGAATCACAAAGATGGGCAGTTGAAATGATGAGTTCAAATGAAAATGATCTTGGTGGATTTAAAGAAGTTGTATTCATGATTAAAGGTAATGGAGCTTATTCAAAACTTAAGTACGAAAGTGGAGTACATAGAGTACAAAGAGTACCAGATACAGAAAGTTCAGGTAGAATACATACTTCTACAGCTACTGTTGCAGTTTTACCGGAAGTTGATGATGTTGAAATAGAAATCAATGATAAAGACTTAAGAATTGATGTTTATAGATCTTCAGGTAACGGAGGACAATGCGTTAATACAACAGATTCAGCTGTTAGAATCACACATATACCAACAGGCACAGTTGTTGCATGTCAAGATGAAAAGTCACAGCTTAAGAATAAAGAAAAGGCTATGAAAGTATTAAGAGCTAGACTATTTGAAGTAGCAGAAGCTGAAAGACTTGCAGGAATTGCAGAAGATAGAAAGAGCCAAGTTGGTACAGGGGATAGAAGTGAAAGAATAAGAACTTATAATTATCCTCAAGGAAGAGTAACAGATCATAGAATTGGATTAACATTATATAAATTAGATAGTTTTATGAATGGAGATATTGAAGAGGTTATAAATGCATTAATTACTGCAGACCAAGCAGAAAAAATGCAAGCAATGGGTAACACTGATTCAATATAGTAAGTTTAAAAGCCTTGCATTGTTTAATGTAAGGCTTTTAAAATAGGTGATGATATGAAAATTGATAAGGCTTTAAAGAAACAAAAAAGAAGCAATAAGATATTTATTATTTCTATGTTTTTTTTAGCAATATTCCTTCCAATTATAACTTACTTATCATATGTTAATACTTTTATAATAATAGTATTTTTATTTTTTATAGAGTTTCTTATTTTTATAGCCATTATGGGAAAAATAAATAGTTGTACATTAAAATTTGTTTGTGGTAATAATAGATTAAAGTTTAGTACAGGATTATTTTTACCATATATATATATTCAATGTGATAAAGTAGCAATTGTACATACTAACAAAAATAATGAAAATATGGAAATTATAATTGTTACAAAGGGAAAGATTAAAAATAAAAAAATGAAGCCTATAAATAAAGGATTTTTAAAAACATATAAAGAAGTTGCGGATGAATATATAAGGTTAAAAAGAATAAATTCAAATTCAATTTATTATTTTAAAGTTATTAAAAATGGTGAATTGAATAAGTATATATTATTAGATAGCATATATAGAAATTGTGTCAATGCTACATATACAACATCAGCTATAGAAAATATAAAGATAGCAAGGGGACAAAAAGAAATTTAAGGAAAGAAGGTAAGTCCTTATGGAAACTAAGGTTGCTATAATTAAAGATATTAATAAAAGGGAACCATT
>OLNY01001598.1_pt1 | contig 17581 bp, 31 predicted proteins | sample 1671981 | NCBI WGS metagenome assembly OLNY01 (sample SAMEA3136632, study PRJEB25190) | human gut metagenome | biome: human gut; feature: human-associated habitat; material: faeces | place: Austria | collected 2013
ATGCGTTTAGATATAAGGATTCGCCAACCGCATATGATATCTATTATGGTTGCGAAGACCAGTTTGAAACTCCAGCAGATGCAGCAAGATGGGTTCTTGCGCATGGAGGTATCGAAAATATCGGGCATTATTATACTGAAACTAGAGACGGAGAGAAGACAGCAATTGAATTTTAATAAAAATAATTAACAGAAAGGAGGGTGCGCAATGAATGATTAATAAACTTAAGCAGATGCTATTAGAGAATCCAGAGAACATTGCCGCCCTCCTTTCCGCATATGATTTTGAGAAGATATCTATACGTAATAATGAACTACGCTTTGCACATGATTCAGATGGTGGCGCAAATAATGTATCTATTCGTACAGACCAAGATAGAAATTCTTACTTAAATGTGGCAGATTATAGCCATGGTATTTATACGGATATATTTAGCTATATCATTCAAGAGCGTGGAGTGACGTTTAAGGATGTTCTGACAACAACTAAGAATATTTTAGGACTTGATGAACATTGGACTGCGCCAAGTAAATGTAGACCTCTGTTCGGAGGAATTTACCAACGAATCATTAATAAAACTTCTCCAGAACCAAAGGTATATCCAGAAGAAATCTTGAAGCAGTATGTTCAAATTGGAAATGAACTTTGGCTTAAAGACGGAATAAGTCTTGAAGTGCAGAGAGAATTTGATGTGTGTTTTTCTCCAGAAGATAATGCAATAATTTTTCCATGGAGAGATGCAAAAGACGATATTATCGCAATTAAATCAAGATATAATGGTACGCCACCAGAAGGTATGAGCAAATATTTTTATCCTGTAGGCGGCAATATATCAAGCAGCCTATATGGATATAGTCACAATTATCAATACTTATATGGTAATGATGTTGTAATTACAGAAGCGGAAAAGAGTTGCCTTCAAGGTTGTACATTTAAATACAGAAATATTGTTGCGATTGGTTCTAATAATCTGAGTGAAGCACAGGCGAAGTTAATATTGCAATTACAACCAAAAAGAATTATTATGGCACTCGACGAAGGTTTGGAGTTTGAGCAAGTAAAAAAGAATTTAGACTTATTAAAATCACTTGCTACAATGAGGCAAGTGGAACTTTACTATTGGGATAGCACATTAGATTTGGACATTCCATCTAAAGCATCTCCTACGGATATGGGAGTAGAAAAATTCAATGAAATAATGCAGGAACAGCTTGTAGAATATACTTGACAAACTAGTATTTTATGTTATAATGACAATACAAAATTAAAGGAGAAATAATTATGACACCTGAAGAATTCGCTAAAAAGGCGCAGGAAATTTATGACAAGCATGAAGGTTACGCAGGAGAAGATGGTCATATTGATATAGATCGTCTTATGATTAAATGTCTTGAAAACTTAGGTTATAAAGATGGATGTGATATTTTGTGGAGTATGTCTAGTATTTGGTATTCATAAAAATAAGGGAGAATTAATTATGAAATTATTTAAACAAGAAAAGTGTCCAATTTGCGATTATAAAATCTCTAGTTGCCAGTGTCTATATGGTGGCAGTGCCCATCCAGATAGATCGAAACGTATTGATGTAGTTTTTGATCATCTGTATCTATTTAGCAAAAAGCAAATTAAGCATCTGATTGAACTGCAAAAATATTGGCAAATCAGTTATGGAGATAGTGATAAAGAAAATATTAAAAATGATATGGTTCAAGAATATGAATATAGAGAGGGCTAATTATGCTGACACAAGAACAATACCAAGCATACGTAGATGCTGTTGATAAGTTTGATAAATATATCCGAGAACATCCAGAAGTCATAGAAGAGGCTGCGCGTAAGTATGCAGAGCAGCTTGTTGACGTTAGGGATGTCTCACTTGGAGATAAAGTTCCGTTTGTAGGATATGTTCAAGACAGCCCAGTGGTCGTAGGGAACGCTCTTCACGAGCTGGCAGGGCAGTTTACAAGAGATTGTCATAAGTGCGTCTACGAAGTTGGATGTCATGGCAATCCAGTAGGTTGCAAGGACTATAAGAGAGATGCTCCCGATGGAGGTTATTATGGATAATATCACCAAGGAGAATGAATTATGTTGATGAAAATTGCACACCACAATGATGGTAAAGAAAAATGGCAATCACATACCTGTTATTTGTTTAATGATGCTGACGAACATCATAATTTTGATATAACAAACGTTTACGGACATGGTGAAACAAAAGAAGAAGCAATAGAAAATCTCAAGAAAGAACTTGAATATTATTTTAATGAACTTAATGCATTGGAAAAGATGCTTTACGAAACAGATGCACTTGATAATGATATTGTTGAAGTTGATTGTCTAGGGAGGAAAATTGAATGAGCGATATTAAAAATTTAAAGTGCTATTGTTGCAAATGCTATGATAGTTTTGATGGGTGTACAGCATGGTCATGCAAAGATGACTTTGAGATTAGTATTGATAAAATCAAGCAGGTGTCGAAGATTATGGACTTAAGTATTGCAGACATTACTGCGTTGATTGACTTTGAACGAAGAGGTGGTAGCAGATGAATTATATTATTGCCGCACTTATTGGTATTGTGGCATGGCAAATTATTTCTTTTATTGCTTATGAAATCAGCAAAGAGAATGAAGATGTGTTGGAGGTGTTGACACTTGGGTTAGTTGCATTTCCTGTAGGATTTGTTAACTGGATTTACAGAGTAATCCGTTTCAAGTGGTGTAAAATGTATCTTAATGGTTATAGATTTTTCATTAATGACACGGGTTCTTGTGTATATTACATGACTGACAAACAAGCAAAGAAACTTTACAGTAAGGGTGAAAATGATCATTATATTGTAAAATGTTCAGAGGGGCGTAATTGGAAATCTCCTCCTCACAAAAGTGAAATTTACAAGGGGCAAGAAGTATTCCATGGCATTTATGTGAAAAAGTATTGGAAGGAGCAATCGGTATGACAAATGAAGAAATCCTTGCAAAGATTGCTGAGCTAGGAGACCTAAAAGACAAGCCGGTAACATGGGGAGATTTACTTGAAACCTTGTGTGCTATGAGTACTGAAATTATGGAAACAATCAAAATTGCAGATGAGTGTCAAGACAAGGTTGTTGATAGCTTAGGTGAACATGTATTGAAACTATATAACGAAGCTGAATATCGACGCATGCGTAGTATGGCATTTGTTCTCGCTATTACTGGGCATACAGATTCAACTAAATGGTATCCTATTTATGAGGAGTTTTGCAAGGAGTATGATAAGTTAAATAGAAAGGAATGACATGTGATGGGATTGGACAATGGCATTCTGTTAAAAGTCAAAAATGAAAAGGATTATGAAAAGGCGCACCGCCTATTTAATCATGAATCTTGGTATGACGCAGATGAATGTTCTGTTTGTTACTGGAGAAAATGCTATGGCATCAGAAATGCAATTCTACGAGTGGTAGATCCGACCATTACAAATGAGTATGAGTATCCTGTGACACTTGATAATATTGATGATATCATCAAGACATTTAAGTACTTTCTACATAAGAAAGAATGGGAAGAGGAAGCGGATACAATCTGGGAGTGGGACGAAAATACGAGACGTAATCAAGCAAGGAATTTAAGAGGATTGCGATGTTTGCGGCGTTGGCTCAGGAGACACCCAGATGATACTGCGTATTTTTATGACAGTTATTAAGGAGGGCAATATGGCAGAAAAAGATCAATTGTTGCAGAATATTTTATCACGTGTGGGACAATTTGAATATAATTTCGGATATGATTCTGTTAAGGCAATTTTTGTAAATGATTATGCATGGAAGCTGATTACAACGTACCGCATATATGAAATGCAATATTTCAATGGTGGTTATGGATGTGTCGGTAGGCTTTATGGATATTTAACGTACAGATATCATGACGATAAGAATGCGCCAGATTTTTATATTGGCGTATAACAGCACGAAATTAATGAGGTGATATTATGAAAAATGAAAAGCCTACGCGTTGTATTGATCCTGTCATAAAGTATTGTCAGAGCTGCGAATATGGCTGGATGTCGTATCCAGATTGGGTTGAAACGGTAGGAGACCTTGATGGATGTTGCTTCGATTCTGGTTGCATATATGGGCTAGAAAATACTCAACCCACGGAGGAAGAGCTTGCAGAGTTTTATAGATGGGTTGATAAGTGGAATAAGGAAGTAGTTTTATGAATACTCTAAACATTGAAGCCAAGCTTGCGCAAAAATATGGGTATAAACCATTGCCAAAAGACTTGTCGAAAAAATATAGACAGTTTTATATTGATAATCTTCCTGAAAGATTTATCATAGGTGGTTCAGATGATACCTTATGTACTAAGAATGGCACAGTTGTATGTAATGGTTATACTCGTATTGTCGTTGGTGACTATGGGGCGTTTATAGAATTTGATAAAGAACAAGCAAACTTTGATAAATATATTATTGCTCCAGGACAGGAATATAGGGTCAATGATCCAAAGTATTCAAAGAATGTAAAATACATTTGGATGACTATTACCGATGGAAGCAATATTAAAATATATAAACAGAAGAAAAAAGTGGCTTATGCAGATTACAGAAGCGGAATGTTTTATATTAGCCCACATGAGTGTGTAATACAAAATTAATGGATGTGATATGAATGAAGAAAATGAATGAGAATAGTTTTGTGTTGGAGCTTTATTATAAGATTTTGTTTTATGAGAGCAAGTATGGTGAAGGATTTATCGAAAAGATATTTATGAATGGGAAAGCTCTTTCGATGTGTCAGGCTTCTCCACGGTTTATGTTTTGTAATACAGGAGAAGGAATAACCTATATGTTTGTTGGAATTTCAGTAGAGGTATATTCAGATAAGAAAGATACTCCTGAGTATTATTTTGGGATTAGGTGATATAGATGAAGTATAAATTAATTGGTAAAAATGATAAAGAAAATTTAATTGAGCAAGTTCTACTTAATAGAGGCATCGAGAATCCAGAGGAATACCTTTCTCTGGATTCAAGTTGCATAAATGACTATGATAATCTTGATAATATGGAAGAAGCCGTTGACTGCTTTGCGAAGCATTTTGAAAGGGGTGATTTGGTCGCTATCCTCGTTGATAGCGATCCCTGATGGATTTTCAAGTGCAGCAATGTTATATAATTATATCAAGATGTTAGATAAAGATTACCCCGTTAGGTATATTTTACATAAAAATAATAAAGCACATGGCCTTGCAAAGATGGATAATGGAGATTTTAATATTCCAGATGGTACAAAGTTATTTATAGTACCAGATGCAGGAACAAATGATTCTGAGCAATTTAATAAACTTATTGATAATGGTGTTGATTGTATTTGCCTAGATCATCATGAGGCTGAAGATATAGCAAAATCAAATAAGACTATTATTGTTAACAATCAAATGAGCAAAAATTACACAGATAAAGATTTTTCAGGTGCAGGAATTGTGATGGAATTTTTAAGGGCATTGGACGATTATTATATCTGTGATTATGCAGATAAATTTTTAGACTTGTGTGCTTTTGCAAATATCAGTGATGTTATGGATATACGTAATTCTCAAACAAGATACTATATTGAAGAGGGTATTAAAAATGTACGAAATAAATTCTTACTAGCACTTGCAAAAGCACAAGAATTTAGCACAAAAGGTGTTACGAATATTCATACTATTTCGTGGTATTGGACACCTATCCTAAACAGCATGATACGTATTGGTGAAATTGAGGATAGAGATCTCGTGTTTAGGGCTTTTATTGAAACAGATGAAGTATTTCCATATAAAAAACGTGGAAGTTACGTTGAAGTCGATGAAGATATTTATACAAGAGCAGCGAGACTTTGTAAAAATATTAAAGCCAAACAAGATAAGATGAGAGATGCCTTGTATGATGATCTCAAAGACGAGATTAATCCAGATGATAAAGTTGTTATACTTGTTGCAAATGGTGCAGACAGTGGCATTGTAGGTTTGTCAGCAATGAAGTTATGTGATTATGCACAGAAGCCGACCATACTTCTTCAAGAGTACAAGGATGGTGTTCTTGGTGGTTCTGCGAGAAATTATGATGGATCTCCAGTGAAAGATTTTAAAGAGTTGGTAAATTCTGTTGGATTGTTTAACTTTGCTCAAGGACATTCAGGTGCATTTGGCGTAGATATTGATGAAAATAAACTTGAAGATGCGAGAGTGGCACTTAATGAAGCTCTTAATCATATTGAATATGACGATACTATTTATGTTGATTTTATTTTTGAGCCTTATGATTTAGATGCAGACTTCTTTCAGATACTTGATAAGAACCAATGGGTTTGGGGGCACGGGATTTCTGAGCCTTTGGTCGCAGTAGAAGGTGCTACAGTTTCTACAGATGAAATTGCTATTATGGGCAAGGATAAAAATTCTATCTCATTTTTTGCAGACGGTGTAAAGTATTGCAAGTTTAAACTTTCGCAAGATGATGAACTGCTGCAGTTGGCAAATGAAGCATCAGGAGAAGAAATTAAGCTTAATGTTGTTGGAGAATGCAGTATTAATGATTATGGTGGAAAAAGAGTGGCGCAAATGATTATTAATAATTATGAAGTGCTTGACAAATCGGAAAAATCGTGATATAAATACAATACAAAATTAATTGAGGAGGAGCGCTATGACCTGTATTGAAAAGTATAACGAACAAAAAAATATAACAAATAAGATTATCGTCAATCTTAATAAGGCCAAAGGCCTTACTGCTATTGGGAAAGAAGATTCTCGCAACGACAAGTATCAAATTATGTTTTACGATCATAAAATCTGGGATGGTGATATTCAAGTATACTTTCATGCGTCATATGGGTATTATGGGGATTCTAGTGGCTATAGTGCTTGTTGCCCAGAGATGCAGGATTATCTTTTAAAGGCACTTAATCATTATAAGGGTGAGATTGTAGATTATATTATGGAGCAAGCAGAAAAGGATAAAAATGATGCTTTGTTGGCTTGCAAGCAAGAAGCCGAGAGTATTTTAAAGCAAATTGAAGAGAAGATGCTGTGAGAGTACAAAATTAATGGAGGAGGTGTAGGAAATGAAAGGAAAGACTGGAACAAATTATCCAAAAGGATATTGGGAACAGTTTAAGGAAGATATTGTTTATTTATATAAAAATAAAATAATGTCTACATATCAATTAGCAGATAAATATAATACTACTCCTGTTACAATTGTTAGAAATTTAAAACGATGGGGAGTTTATGATAAATCAACTGCGTTTTGCAAAAAAAATAAATTTGAAGATTGTGGAGATTTTTATATCGGATATACACGTAATAATAATTATGAATTTTATATTGATAAAAAATATTATGATTTGATTTGGCAATATTGTTGGTATAGGCATAAAGATGGATATCTTAGAACATGCATTGGGAAAAAAGAAAATGGCGGGAATATCTATAAACTTATGCACGTAATGATTATGGAGGCAGAAGGTTATACTTGTGCAAAAGACGAAGAAGTGGATCATATTAACGGAAAGCCAAATGATAATCGAATTGAAAATCTTCGTATAGTAAGCCACAAAAATAATATGAAAAACGAAAAATTGTATAACAATAATACAAGTGGTCACAAAGGCGTGTATTATTCAAAGAGAGAGAAAAAATGGAAGGCTGCTATTACAAGTGACAATGTAGTCTATCATCTTGGCACGTTTAATACAAAAGACGAAGCAATTTGCGCTAGAGAAGATGCGGAACAGAAACTACATAAAGAATATAACCGCGCAAAAGAAGATCTATATAATGGCACAAGACAAAGTGATTATGAGGTGGCTATATGAGATATAATAATTATCATAAACATACAATGTATAGTAATTTACGCACTTTAGATTGTGTTGTAAAACCAATTGATTACATTAATCGTGCTAAGGAGCTTGGTCATACCACATATTTTACGACCGAACATGGATTTCAGGGTAATATCTATGAGGCATTCACTCTTTGTCAGCAAAATGATTTAAAGTGTATTTATGCAGTAGAGGCGTATTATGTTGATGATATAAAGGATAAAACAAGTCGTGAAATGTATCATATAATGCTTATTGCAATGACTGAAAACGCAAGGCGTGAGATCAACAAAATAATGTCTATTGCAAATACAGATGGATATTACTATCGTCCTCGTATAGATTTAAAGTTATTATTAAGCCTTACGCCATCAGAAACAATTATTACTACTGCATGTATAGCTGGGCGTATGTTTAAGCCGAGAAGAACTGAAAAGACAAAGAATATTATTGGTTATAAAGAAACAGTTGTATATGATAGCGGCCCTGGATATATTGATGAAGCTGGCCATATTGAAAAAATTCCAATTTATGAAACAATTTCAATAGATGAAGATTATTGGAGAAGTAATTTTTTTGAACCTTTGAGAAATCATTTTGGTGATAATTTTTATCTTGAAGTTCAAGATCATAATGACCAAAATCAAATTGAATATAATAAAAAAATTATTGCATTACATCGAGAAACTGGTGTTCACATTATTCATGCTAATGACTCACATTATATTTTACCAGAAGATGCTAAGTATAGAGATTTGTTCTTAAAAGCAAAAGGAATCATTTATGAAGAAGAAAGTGGGTTTTGTCTTGATTATCCTGATTCTGATACTATTTTTCAAAGATATGAAAAGCAGGGCGTCTTAATAAAAGAAGAGGTAGAAGAAGCGTTGCGAAATACTCTTATTTTTGATAATGCCGAGGGCATTTTTATTGATAAAGAGTTTAAAATCCCTAAAGTAGTAGAAGGAGATAGTAATGCCATATTAAAAAAACTAATTAATGAGGGATGGAATAAAGAAAAACATAACGTTCCAAAAGAACGTCACAAAGAATATATTCAACAAATAAGATACGAATATAAGATTATTGAAGACTGTGGGATGGCAGATTATTTTATTCTTGACCATTATGTAGTTAAAAAAGCAGTAAAAGAATATAACGCTATCTTAACTCGCAGCGGAAGAGGAAGTGCAGTTTCTTTCTATATCAATAAATTATTAGGGTTAACAGAAGTTGATAGAATTGCAGCGCCTATTAAACTTTATCCGACAAGATTTATGTCCGCTGAACGTATTTTAAATAGCAGATCGTTACCAGATATTGATCTTAATTTTGCGGATACATCACCTGTTGTACAGGCTAGTAAGGATATCTTGGGACAAGATGGCATTTATTATATGATTGCGTATAAGCCGCTACAAGAATCTTCTGCATTTAGACTTTGGTGTAAAGCACATGATATGCATATTTCTGAATATGATGACATTGCAAAAAACCTAGATAGCTATTTGAATGATCCTAAGTGGAAGGATTTAATTGATGGAAGTAAAATCTTTAGAGGCGTTGTAGAAAGTGTTGCTCCTAGCCCTTGTAGTTTCTTATTGTCTAATGATAAAATTTCTGAAATGGTCGGGCTTATTAAGGTTGGAGATGAGATTTGCTGTTGCCTTGATGGTTATAACTGTGATGTTTATAAATTTCTAAAAAATGATTATCTTACCGTTTCTGTCTATCAAATCATTCATGATGTTTATGAACTAATTGGAAGACCTATTGATGATATTAATACATTAATTAAAAATTGTGATCAGAAAGTTTGGGATGTCTACGCAAAAGGATTAACAACAACAATAAACCAAGCAGATTCAGATTATGATAAGCAGATATTAAAAAAGTATAAACCTACTAATCTTGCGGAACTTTCAGCATATGTCGCTGCTATACGCCCAGGATTTGCATCTCTGCTTAATAATTTTATTGAGAGAAAACCATATACAACAGGGGTTAAAGAACTTGATGATATACTAGATGACTCTTTTCATTATCTTATGTACCAAGAAAGTATTATGAAATATCTTGTCTGGTTAGGAATGGAAGAAAAAGGTACCTATGATGTTATTAAAAAGATAGCAAAGAAAAAATTTAAAGAAGAGGAATTAAATGCACTTAAACACGAGCTATTAAATGGCTGGGTTAAAAATGTAGGAGCAGAAGATGGATTTGCAGATACTTGGCAAGTTGTTACAGATGCGGCGCATTATTCATTTAACGCATCTCATAGCCTAAGTGTGGCAATCGATTCAATGTACGGAGCCTATTTAAAATCGCATTATCCTCTCGAATACTTTACGGTAGTTCTTACAATGTATAGTGGTGATATGGATCGAACTGCAAAACTTATTGATGAATTACCATACTTTGGAATTTCTCTAAAAGATATTAAATTCAGGCATTCTAAAGCAGATTATAACTGCGATAAAGAAGAAAAAACAATTTATAAGGGGATGTCTTCCGTAAAATTTATTAATGCAGAGACATCGGATAAACTTTATGCAATGAAAGATGAACACTTTGATTCTTTCGTTGATGTCGTTAAGGCATTCCCCGGAAATAGTAGAATGCTTGATATTTTAATTAAGCTTGATTTTTTCTCTGAATTCGGAAAAATAGGTACGCTTTTACGTACTGTAGAACTCTACAACGCTTATGGTGGCAAGAAGTTGCTTAAGAAGGATAAGTGTAAGCTACCGTCCGAACTACTATCAAAGTATTGTACAGAGACTGAGAAACAGTGGCGTGTACAAGATCAAGACGGACTTATTAAAGAGCTGTGTTCTATGATCCCAGATGTTGATGTGCCAATTCAGAGCAAAATCGAATGGTCTAAAGAGTATCTTGGCTATATCTCAACTATAATGCCAAATAAAAAGAATATTGGGTATGTTGTAGATCTTAACACTAAGTGGAGTCCTCGTGTTATAGTGTATCAACTATGGAATGGGAAAACTGTTGCATATAAAGTACAAAAGAGAGCGTATGAGAAAAATCCATTTGATAAAGGGTGCTTATTACAATTTAATTCGGAAATGCGTAATAAGAGCCGCAAAGATGAGAACGGACAATGGATTAAACTCCCAGAACAAGAACCTTGGTTAACAAATTATTTGGTAAATGTGCAATTAACCTCTTGACAAATCCAAAATCTATGCTATAATACAGACACAGTCAAGGGGCGATTCAAGCACTTACACATACTGCGAATCGTCCTCTTGACAAATTAAAATTTTGTGTTATAATCACAATACAAAATTAATGAAGGAGAATTTAAAATGAAGATGATCCCTGAAAAAGACAGAGACTTTCGGAAGTGTTACTTCTGTGGTGGCTTTCACACCAAAGAAAATCCTGTGGCTTTTGAACTGGATGTAGATGAGACAACTATTCCAGAGAGTGAAGCAAAGTTTCTCGGCGGTTCAGTTTATTGTTGTAAAAAGTGCTTAGAGAAGGAGTGGATGGCAACATAATGGAACTTATGATTTTGGCAGTTATTGCTTTTGTTTTTGGTGGCATCTGGTGCGCTATCTTTGGAAGGAATTGGAGGAAGACAGATGACGATTCTGAATCAATACGAGATTCTTAAAAATGTAACCCCGACTTGGTGGCATGTTGTTCTTACTTTGTGGCATGTTGTTCTTATAGTGAGTGTTGTAGCTATTATGGTCATGACTAGTATCGAATGCAAAACTAATTCGGATTCTTTGCTGTTAGCTATATTTTGCATTGTCATCTTCGGTCTCATATGGGCAGGGGGAGTAAAGCTAATTGTGACTAAAAAGGACGTTCCAACAGGTCGCTATCGTTACGAGTGCACAATTGACGATGACGCGTCATTCGTTGATATTTATGAGAAGTACATTGTAGTTGAGCGACGTGGAGATTTGTGGATTTTGGAGGACAAAGATGAGACTTGACGACTTATTCATTTGTCCAAAGTGCCAGAGCAATGACCACAAAGAGATTAGTGAGGATTTTTGTATCGAGGATAGCAACTACCATGTAAAATGTCGTTGTAATAATTGTGGATATCTTTATGGTTATCGTTTTGGCTTCGATTTTTATCTGGATGAAGAAGAGGAGAATTGAAATGACTTATACTTTTGGCAGACAGGTTCCCACTGGCTATTATGCGTATCTCAATCGAAAGGGCACTCTCATCATTGGGAGACACACTTGTGATGGAAGATGTAATATCTTTTCAGGTAGCTATAGCGAAGCGAAAGAGCGTGGTCTTATCAATCGTCTTGCTTTTGATGCTCCGCGCATTCATCGAAATATCGCAGAACATTATGAAGATTGGCCGGAAATTAGTCGCCCGAAGGTTGAAAATAGAATTATTGGTTTCAATGATTGGTTTGAAGGTTTGGAGGAAGCCAATCAGAATGGATGGGAACTTATGTCAAGTCGTGAAAGACAATTCGTGGTTGGTCTTGGCGATCACGTAAGATCGTTTGACTATGATTTGGGTCCTCACGATAAGGTCTATTCGCAGTATAGCTACGTGTTACGACGTGTTCCGCGCGACATCAATACGGATAAAGTTATTCATGAGGAGGGCTAATTATAATGAGTATCAATATTTGGGACGTTGAGATTATTGACGAAACAACGAGATGTATTCTTCAGCACATCTATTTCTTTACTCGTAAAAGCGCTGAGCAATACGGGCAGAGACACACGAAAGAGTGGAGACAGAATGGTTGGGTTTGGGCTATGGGTGGCGAGCCTCTGTATTTTGGGAGGATTAGAGACTGATGACGATTGTAAATCAGTATCCTGTAATGGAAAGCGGGCCAGCTTGGCTTGGTCTTTTGCTTGGAATTTGTTGTGTAGTCGGCGTACTTCTTACTATCTTAGCTTTATCAGATAAAATGTATGGTATAGCAATAGGAACTGGAATTTTTTGGGCACTTTCCCTGATTGGTCTTATTGTTGTAATCCATGGTAAGAAAACTGATAGGTCTTGTTATGAGTGTTTGATTGATGATACGACGCCTTTCGTAGAAGTGATTGAGAATTACAATATTACCGGCCGGCGCGGGGACTTATGGATTTTGGAGGATAAAGTAGATGAGTAATATTCGCTTTGATATTTATCTACAAAGAGAAAATCTTCACTTTGGTGTCAAAGAAGGTATTTCTTTGGACGAACTTGCTTCTGTTCTTTCTTCTTTTTTTGAAAGTGGAGAAAATTGGCATAAGATGAAGTAGTGCTGGCTTGAAAATGGGAAGTCTAGGGATTTTCAACATTTGATGAAAGAAGCACTACTTGGGGCTTATGACACTTTCTGTATGGATGATTTGGTTTGAAAGGAGATTTGGAAATGTCTGTAATTCGTTGTAAAATTCCCTCAAATAGTGTTGAATGGTCAGACCCAAATGGGAAACCCGGAAGAAAGGATTTTGAAATGGAAAATTACATTATGCTTGATGGTCGTAAGTTTGAACTGGATAGCGTTTTGGCAGAGAAGCTTCGCGCGACTGTCAACAATCAAAAACTTGAAAACGAAAAGAAAAGGAACCCTTTTGAGCGGCAAAAGAAAGAACTATTCTACTATTTTATCGATATCGATGGCACAGTCGGTGAATATAAAGAAAAGTTTTATGCAAGCGATGACGACCTTTATAATATTGGCAACTACTGCACTGATAAGAAGCTAATGAGTCAGCGCGCACTTCATGAAACTTTGAATAGACTTCTTTGGAGATTTTCTCTTGAGAATGGTGGAGATGGTGAATGGAATGGGAATGATGCCCATTACTATATTACTTTTCAGTCTGGGGTTGGAGAAAAAAAGTTACAAGTAGACTGGACTTCACAGTGGCGTCATCAAGGAACAGTTTTCTTTTCTTCGAGGTGCGTTGCAGAAAGAGCTATTGACGAAATCGTGAAACCTTTTATGGTAGAGCATCCTGAATTTGTGTGGTAAGGAGAATTGAAGATGAACATCTATAAGATTTGGGTCGATGATTGGCTTGGTTATGATACCTTTGATAGCGCGATTGTCGTGGCTAAGGGCGAGGAGTCTGCGCGTCATATTCATCCGCGAGGAGAGGCGCGTGGGTGGAATAACGAGACTGGGCGCTATGATAAGCCGTGGTATGAGAGTGATGAATGTCTTGAAAGTTGGGTAAAACCAGAAAGAGTAAATGTTAGATTGGTTGGCACAACAGAGATTTTCCACGAAGGAACTGTGTTGTGCGCGAGCTATAATGCTGGTTGAGGGTGAATATATGGGATATCAAGTAAAACTTTGCGAAACAATTTCTGATTTGAAGGCTTTTGTCAGAGAAGCCAATATAAGAGGTTATGAAATTATTACTATGACAACAGCTATGTGCGGTTATAATTCTTACTATACGGTGCTTTATAGGAGCTGATAGAATGGAAATAACTTACTGCCCGAAATGTGGCGCTAAACTTTATTCAAATACGGCTGGATATTACTGCACGAATCTTATTTGTCTCCTTCATATTCGCCCGAATGGAGATTGGGATGAAAACCCGTGGTGGTATTTTATGCCACCAGAAGATTATTATCGCACTTATTATGAAGTGGATGAAAATCCAAAGGAGGTTCGTCAATGGATGTAAAGGAGAAAAGTTATGAACAATCCTAAGTGTCGCTATTGTGGTCAACCGATGAAAATTGACGATATTGATTATTATAACGTATATTACAAATGCGATTGTGAAGGGTATCAAAAAGAACGAAAATTAGTGGAAGAAATAGATTATTTGAAGTATCAACGTGTGCAGAAAATTAGAGAATTGGAAAATCATCGTAGTACAGGTGTGTATTTGAAGAAGAGAAATTCGTTGAAGTCTTCTATTAGAGAACTCGATAGTGAATACGAAAAAGAACCGGAGGTAAAGTAAATGGTTACAAAGAAAAATTGGCGTGATGAGTATGTGAATAAGGGCGAATTCTATGACGCAGTGATGCTTATGGCGAAACATCAGAATGGGGATCGTCAGCAGGGCATTCTTGGAGTGCTTGAAACTCTAAAGATGTGGAATGGTAATAGAAAGCCTACTATTGAGGAAATTGCTATTCCTGCTACTGAGAAGGCACCAGATTGGTTCACTGGTGGAATGAGAGACGATATTTTAGGATAACTTATGGAAGAAAACTAATTTCAAAAAAACATGTTAAACCCCTTGACAAATAAGAAAAACGTGTTATAATCTAGACGGTAAGAAACACAAAACAAAATTAAAGTAAAATCAAAAAGGAGAATTGAGTTATGACAAATGTGTTCAATGGCATGTTCGGAAAGATTGCTCCCGGTATGTGCCGACTTTCTATGAGCGGAGGAATCGCTGTTAAGACTTCCAATGGCTATAAGAGCTATAATGTGAAGAATGGGCGTCTCACAAATTGTGACAGCTTTGTTTTTGACATCGGCGAAGAGTTCTTCTTCGTTATGCCAACCAACAAGGTTGAAGTTGGAGACATTATTCTAGTGTCTGGCAAGCCAAAGTGTGTTATTAAGGCTGAGAAGGAGACCATTACGGTTATTAATTATGAGGATTCTACTGTAGAAACCATCCTCCCTGAGCGTCATGTATTTATGGGAAGTACTTATTTCTATGGTAAGATCGTATCTATGTTCGGTAACAATTTTATGAAGGGCAAGAAGGGCATGGACAAGATGATGTCCTATATGATTATGTCCGAAATGATGAAGGGTGGCAATGGTTCCAGCAACGGAATGAATTCTATGCTTCCTATGATGATGCTTATGAATGGCGGCAATATGTCGGATATGTTCAGCGGCATGTTTGATTTTGATATTGATACGTCTGATGAAAGTGAGGTTGAGTAATTATGGGTGGCGGTTCTTGGACGAGAGATAGCTTTACTAGCTATGTAACTACTGCAAAGTGTGCAATGGTAGACGATTTTGGTGTTGTCAGAGGACTAAATAGTGTTCAGGATAATTTTAAGTCGAGATGTCTAGTGGCGGAGCTTAATCCTAAAAATGTTGTTCGCGAGTGTGTAGATTCCGCAGAACATCCTAATACAAAGCCTGTTATTCTGGCGCTCGATGTAACTGGCAGTATGGGAAGTGCAGCAATGGAAGTTGCAAAGCAGATCAATGTTGTTATGACAAGCCTATATGAGAAGATGACAGATGTTGAATTTATGATTATGGGTATTGGAGATCTTGCTTATGATAACGCTCCAATTCAAGCGTCTCAGTTTGAATCAGATATCAGAATCGCAGAACAGCTTGATAAGATTTATTTTGAGGGCGGTGGCGGCGGCAATTCTTATGAGTCCTATACTGCCGCATGGTATTTTGGGCTTAATCATACCAAGCTAGATTGTTGGAGTCGTGGGCAGAAGGGTGTTATTATTACAATGGGTGATGAACCTTTGAATCCGTATCTGCCTAAGAATACTCTATCTGTTGCGACTGGTGATAATCTACAGGATGATGTTGAGACAGCTCAGCTTTATAAGGACGCTTCTGGAAAGTTCGATATCTACCATTTGTATGTAAAGCATGGGTATGGTCGTTATGAAGAAGCTGTTAAGGATACTTTCGGCAAGTTTCTTGATGCGAATCATCTCAAGACTACATCTGTAAATAAGATTGCAGATGATATTATTGAAATTGTAACAAATGCATTTACTGGAAGCGATACAAGTACATTTGTAAATACTAGTGAAGGAATTTCTTGGTAAGAGGAGATAAACACATGTCTAATGTTAAAGTAGTAATCGGTAGCAACTTTGGGGACGAAGGAAAAGGATTGATGACTGATTATTTCTGCGCAGAAGCAAAAAAGCGGAATGAATCCTGTATTGTTGTTTTATCCAATGGCGGAGCACAGAGAGGGCATACTGTGGTTACGCCAGATGGCATTAGACATGTGTTTCATCATTTTGGTTCTGGCACTTTTGCAGAAGCCCCTACATATTTTAGCGAGCAATATATTTTAAATCCTATGACTTTTAGAAAAGAGTATGAAGAATTGGATTCTTTAGGCTTTAAGCCACTCGTTTGTGCGCATTGGAATTGCAGATGGTCAACGCCGTATGATGTGATCGTAAATCAAATTCTTGAAGATAGTCGTGGAGAAAATCGACATGGATCTTGTGGCATGGGAATCTGGGAAACTATCTGTAGATATACAAGCGCTGGAGCACCATCATTGCGGCATTTTAATATGATGAGCGAAGAATATAAAGTTCAATTTCTCAAAAATATTAGAGATAAATATATGCCGCAGAGATTGGCATCTGCGAACCCAGATGTAGTAAAACAGTGGGAAGAAATTCTATATTCTGATAATCTAATTTATAATTTTATTGATGATATTCAGTTTATGTGCTCACATATTGTTTTTGATTATGGACGCATATTGAGACGATACGACAATGTTGTATTTGAAAATGGGCAAGGTCTTCTGCTAGATCAGAACCAAACAAGATACGGAGACAATACAACTCCTAGCAATACTGGGATTCAGAACCCACATGTGATTATTGAAAAGTATTTATTTGGCGCCAACGTTGAAGTGTGTTATGTTACAAGAACATACCTGACAAGACATGGTGCTGGGGCTTTTGATAGTGAATGTGATAAATCTGAAATCAATGACTCTATGGAAGATAGAACTAATGTACCAAATCCGTATCAGGGCAGCATTCGATAT
>OLNY01001608.1_pt1 | contig 17536 bp, 15 predicted proteins | sample 1671981 | NCBI WGS metagenome assembly OLNY01 (sample SAMEA3136632, study PRJEB25190) | human gut metagenome | biome: human gut; feature: human-associated habitat; material: faeces | place: Austria | collected 2013
TGCATTTGTTGACACTGCTTAAGTAACCAACTATTTATTAACACATTTATTGACAGATGTGAGAAAAAACAATTTTGGGATACGTACCAAAGGGTACGCAGAAAGGAGTCAATTATGAAATTAAAGGATACAGGATTAACAGCACAGGATATTAAGGACAAAGTAAATAAATATATGATCGAGACTTACGAGCGTTTTGATTTCTTAGCTGAGACAGCAGAGGGAATGTATATTTACGATGAGAATGGTACACCATATCTTGATTTTTATGCAGGTATCGCTGTAAATAACGCTGGTAACAGAAATCCAAAGGTTGTTGCAGCAGTTAAGGATCAGGTAGACGATATCATGCATACATTTAATTATCCTTACACAATTCCACAGGCATTACTTGCTGAAAAGGTTTGTAAGACTCTTGGAATGGATAAAATCTTTTATCAGAACTCCGGTACAGAAGCGAACGAAGCGATGATTAAGATGGCTCGTAAATATGGTATTGAAAAATACGGCCCTAATAAATATCATATCGTAACTGCTAAGATGGGATTCCACGGAAGAACATTTGGTGCCATGTCCGCAACAGGTCAGCCGGGTAATGGATGTCAGGTTGGTTTTGGTCCAATGACTTACGGTTTCTCCTATGCGCCATATAATGATTTAGAAGCATTTAAGAATGCATGTACTGAGAATACAATCGCTATCATGGTTGAGCCGGTACAGGGCGAAGGTGGTGTTCATCCTGCAACACCAAAGTTCTTAAAAGGACTTAGAGAATTCTGTGATGAAAAGGGAATGCTCTTATTGTTAGATGAGGTACAGACTGGATGGTGCAGAACCGGAGCAGTAATGTCTTATATGAATTATGGAGTAAAACCAGATATCGTTTCTATGGCAAAAGGTCTTGGCGGCGGAATGCCAATCGGTGCTATCTGTGCAACAGAAGAAGTATCTAAAGCATTTACCCCAGGTTCTCATGGAACAACTTTTGGTGGACATCCAATCAGTTGTGCAGCAGCTTTGGCAGAAGTAGAAGAACTTCTTGACAAAGACTTAGCAGGAAATGCAAAGAAAGTTGGAGATTATTTCGCAGCAAAATTAGAGAAACTTCCACATGTAAAAGAAGTAAGACATCAGGGACTCCTTGTTGGTGTAGAATTTGATGATGAGATTTCCGGTGTGGAAGTAAAACATGGCTGTCTTGACAGAAAGCTTCTTATCACAGCAATCGGGGCACATGTCATTCGTATGATTCCACCACTGATTGTTACAGAGGAACAGTGTGATGAGGCTTGTGCGATTATTGAAGAAGCTGTAAAAGCATTATGTTAAGACGTTATTAGGCAAGGGTGTCACAAGTGAGTTTGTGATGCCCTTTTCTTTTTCTAGTTGAAAGAACAGAAAAAGTAGACAGAGATAGAAACGTCGCAGATATATTTGGCGAATGAATTCTGAATAGTTACAAAGTTTTAAAGATGACATTTTTATAAAGTAAGCATTATAGCCGACATTTATATTAAAAGATTATAGAAGTTAGAGAGGAAAAAAATATGGCACATCTTGTTATTACAATAGGATGCGAATATGGCGCGAAAGGCAACATGATCGGAAGAAAAGTTGCAAAGGATTTGGGAATAAAGTTTTATGATCGTGATACGGTTGATAAGATTATCAAGGAAGTTGGTATTCCTAAAGACATCATGGAAAAGGTAGAAGAAGGTGGAACAATCGCCGGAAAAGGTGCAGAAGGTGATGTTCGAGGTTCTTTCTCCAAATATGCGGATTTAACGCAGCGCGCGATTCACGTCCAGAAAACAATTATCCGTAAACTTGCAGACAGAGAATCCTGTGTAATTATCGGACGTTCTGCTGATTACATTTTAAAAGAGCAGAAACCAATACTGCGAATCTTTATTTATTCCCCGGAAGATGTTCGAATTGAAAATGTTATGAAGAGCCATAACTTTTCTGCCGAGGATGCAAAGTTATTTATTACAGAAAAAGATAAACGTTATCATAAGAGACATCTTGCTCTGACAGGAAGTAACCGTGGTGACCGTCATAACAGAGATATGCTGATCGACAGCAGTCTTTTAGGCGTTGACGGAACTGCAGAACTCATTGAAGAAGTAGCAAAGAAAGTATTTCACGAATAGGAGGGACAGGATATGAACAAGAAAGAATCGGAATTTAACAAAGTATTTAGTGCCTGGGATATCCTCGTAATCGCCTTTGGAGCCATGATTGGATGGGGCTGGGTTGTATCAACCGGAAACTGGATTGAAAAGGGCGGCGTTCTTGGAGCGGCACTTGGATTTTGTCTTGGCGGCGTTATGATTTTCTTCGTAGGCCTGACTTACGCAGAGCTGACAGCCGCAATGCCACAGTGTGGTGGAGAACACGTATTCAGTCATCGTGCAATGGGTCCGACAGGTTCTTTTATCTGTACCTGGGCAATCGTTTTAGGATATGTCAGTGTAGCGTGTTTTGAAGCTTGTGCATTTCCAACGATCATCACTTACCTGTGGCCGGGATTTTTAAAAGGGTATCTGTATACTGTTGCAGGATTTGATGTATATGCTTCATGGCTTGCAGTTGCAATTATAGTCGCATTTTTGATTATGCTGATTAACATTATGGGAGCGAAAACAGCCGCTATTTTACAGACGGTACTTACCTGTATCATCGGTGGTGCAGGAATTTTATTGATTGTAGCTTCCGTAATTAATGGTACTGTGGATAATTTAGATGGACAGATGTTTGTCGGAAACACCGCAGGACTTAATATCAAAGCAATTCTCGGTGTTGCAGCAATGTCACCATTTTATTTTATTGGTTTTGACGTTATTCCACAGGCAGCAGAAGAAATTAATGTTCCTCCAAAGAAAATCGGTAAAATGCTTATTTTATCTGTAATTTTAGCCGTTGTTTTCTATGCACTTGTAATTGTCGCCGTAGGACTTGTTCTTGACTCAGGTGCGATCATAAAATCACAGGAAGCAACCGGACTTGTTACAGCCGATGCAATGGGAACAGCATTTGGAATGAAAATCATGGCAAAAGTAGTTATTGTCGGTGGTATGTGCGGTATTATCACATCCTGGAACTCCTTCTTAATTGGTGGTTCTCGTGCAATGTATTCCATGGCAGAATCCTATATGATTCCAAAAACATTTGCAAAACTTCATCCAAAACATAAAACGCCAATTAATGCACTTATTCTTATTGGTGTCCTTACAATGCTTGCTCCATTTGCCGGAAGACAGCTTCTTGTATGGATTTCTGATGCAGGTAACTTCGCATGCTGTCTTGCTTACTGTATGGTAGCGGTTTCCTTTATGATATTAAGAAAAAAAGAACCCGATATGCCAAGACCATATAAAGTTCCAGCTTATAAATTCTTCGGAACAATGGCAGTCATCATGTCCGGATTCATGGTATGTATGTACTGTATCCCGGGCAGCGGTGGAAGCCTTATCCTTCCTGAATGGGGAATGGTAGGAGCCTGGAGTTTACTCGGTGTAGTATTTTATGTTGTATGTAAGAGAAAATACAAAGAATCCTTCGGTGATCTTGTTGAACTTATTTCTGATGAAGACGCAGCAACACTGATGCCAGAAGCAGACGATGAGGAACTTGATAAGGTTATTGACGCAGCAATTGACAGGGTGCTGGCTTCTATTTGAGAGTAACAACAGACGAAACCGGGAGAATCGTATACTAGCATCTGTGGCCTCGGAGCAAGGTTTGGATACGAGCGGGTAAGCGAGCATTCAAACCGCCGTGACTAAAGTCACAAATATAGGGGATAGGTTCTCTTCGGTGGCGTCTGTTTATTCTTCGAATTAAATGGTAATACTCCACCTATGAAGACTTTTAATAAAATAACAATATCATTCACACTTTTAATATGTTTACTATTTAGTTACAGCCTGCTGTATCAGGTGTATTTAGAACAAACCGGTCCAATATACGATAATACTCTGCGATTTCATGTGAGAGCAGATTCTGATAAAAAGGAAGCCCAGGAAAGAAAGCTTATTGTCAGAGATGCGGTACTGCGTTATGTAAAGGAGGATGTATACAGAGCAGACTCCGCACAGGAATTGAAACAGAATCTTGCAGAAAAAACAGAAGAAATCGCACAGGTGGCAGCGAACGCTTCAGACGGGAAGCCTGTCCGTGTCTACTTTACCAAAGAAAGATTTCCAATACGCCATTACGGAACTGCCATTTTCCCCGCAGGAGAATATCAGGCACTCCGGGTAGATATTGGCAAAGCTGCCGGACATAACTGGTGGTGTGCATTCTATCCCAACCTCTGCTACACCCCGGAAAAAAACTTTACCCTCTCCGAAAGCGGAAAAAAACAGTGGAAAAAGATCACAGAATTAACTCAGGGAAAATGGCTGGCAAAAACATCTGTTTATTTCTTGGAACTTTCCACCAAATGCGGTATAATCTTAAGTAACATTATCATAGGACGGTAACGTGAGAATGAAGAATAAAAAACAGATTATTTCTCGTGTATTATGGATGGGAAACATTTTTTTACTTATATTTTGTCTGGCAGGATGTGGGACTTCTGGGACTGGAACATCAGAGTCAGGAACAGAGCAACAGGAGAGTTCCAGCTCTGTTCCGAATTACTATCATAAAGGAAAGATTTTTCTTCCACAGGCAGATGGAAAAGTGACAGAAGAACATGAGGGCGTGAAGCTTGATTTATCGCATACAGATCAGGGATATTTTATGGCAGCGTATACGGGGAGTGCAGACAAGCTGTTGATTCAGGTAGAGGGCGGCGATAACATTCCGTATCGATATTATTTTGACCCAGATGGGAAATACAACGCTTTACCGCTGACTGCCGGAGATGGAAGTTATGCAGTAACAGCATATGAGAATGTGGGAGATAACCGATATGCTGTTGTTTTTACCAAGATAGTAGATGTGACACTGGAGAATGAAGTTCTTCCGTTTTTATATTCTAATCAGTATGTGAATTTTGATGAGAATACAAAGACTGTTGCGCTGGCGAAGAAGCTTACAAAAGGTAAGACGGAGATTGAGGCAGTGCAGGAAGTGTATGAGTATGTTATAAAGAATATTGTTTATGACGATGAAAAGGCAGCAACGGTAAAAAGTGGTTATCTGCCGAATGTGGATGACACACTGAAGACCAAAAAAGGAATCTGTTTTGACTATGCGGCGCTGATGACAGCAATGCTACGCTCTTCGGGAATTCCGACGCGCCTTGATATTGGCTATGCAACGAACATTTACCATGCATGGATCAGTACTTATTTAGATGAGCAGGGCTGGGTAGATAACGTCATTAAATTTGACGGAAAGAACTGGACGATGATGGATCCGACTTTTGCAGCAGGAGGCGGCGAAGGAATTCAGGATTTTATCACCGATTCCTCAAATTATAATATAGAATATATACATTAAAACAGATTACTAAAAAGTATTATTGTCTAATTCAAGAATGCCCCGGCATTCTTGAATTACTTAAGCGATTATTTGAGTCTAAAAGAGCTGGTTTCTATAAGGCGGATAATTTAAATGAGAATTTGCAAATATTTTTGATTTGTAAATGATTACAAGATAAATATAAAATAAATACATATGAAAGGACACAAAATGTTATCAAATAGCGAAGTGGCTGTATTTTGTGAGCAGAGCGGGATGATTCTGGAGTCGGGATTATCAATGCTTGAAGGTATTTCCATTATGGAAGAGGATGTAGAGCCGCACAATACAGAATATAAAAAAATGTATGAGGATATGAGAATGTGTCTTGAAGAAACAGGTATCTTTCATGAGGCACTTACAAAAACTGGACTTTTTCCAAGTTATGTGATTCAAATGACGAAAATAGGAGAGGAAACAGGTAATCTGGATGTTGTGATGAAAGGGCTTGCCGCATATTATGAGCGGGAAGAGAATACGATGCAGGATATTAAGAGTGCGATTTCTTATCCTTTAATGATTCTATGTATGCTTCTTGCAATTATGCTCGTGATGGTTGTAAAGGTTGTACCGGTATTTAATCAGGTGTATGAGCAGCTTGGGACGCAGATTACTGGGCCAGGTGCCGTCCTTTTAAAGGCAGGAGAAGCTTTGAAACAGTACTGGATTATTCCGACAGTACTTCTTTGCGTATTTGTAGTCGGGGTATGGTGGCTTTTAAAAACAACAAAAGGCAATGTGGCATTACGCAGACTGACAGGAAAGGTTTTTTCTACAAAGTCTATTGTAAAAAGACTGAATAGTGCCAGAGTATCGTCTGCTTTTTCTATGGCATTACAGAGCGGTATGGATTATGGACGTTCCTTTGACATGGCAGCAACCTTGCTTGAAAATGATGAGGAAACGAAGCAAAAGTTAATGAACTGCAAAGAAAAAATGTTTGAAGGAGAGTCTTTTTCTAAAGTAATCAGGGAAACAGAAATTTATTCCCCACTTCAGTCAAGGATGATCATGATTGCAGAAAGAACGGGAGAGGCAGATCAGGCACTTTCTAAAATTGCAGTACAGATTGATGGTGAAGTAACTGCAGATATTCAGAATTTTGTATCAGTTATTGAACCAACACTTGTCATTGTGCTTTCTGTGCTTGTCGGAGGAATGTTACTATCCGTAATGATGCCTCTTATGGGGATACTTTCTGTGATTGGATAGCAGGTGATGAATTACGATGGAACAGAATGTAGAAAAAAAGAAAAAAGATTATAAAAAAGGATATATTTTGCCGGTATGCATTTTCATTTTGATGATGGTAATGTTATTTTATGGAGTGAATTCTGTGACGAATGCTACAGCACAAAAAGAGCAGGAAAGCCTGAAAAATGCAGTAGTTCAGTCAGCAGTACATTGTTATTCTGTAGAGGGAGCCTATCCAGATTCACTTGATTATCTGAAAAAGCATTATGGAATCACATGGGATGAAAGCAAGTATAAAGTGACCTATGAGATTATTGCTAAAAACATCAGACCGGAGGTCAAAGTGATACCTTTACAGGAAAGTAAAAAATGAAGAAGAAAAATTATGAGGGCAAAAACTTATTGAATCAAAGATAATTATGAAATTAAGAATTTATTAAATCGAAGATAAAAAGTAGGAGAATTGAAATTTAGAAGGGAAAAAGTCAATAAGTTAAAATCATGAGAGTAAAAGTATAAAAATAACTATAATAAAAAGAAAAGGGAAGCACTATGAACAATAAACAAAAACAAATACATACAATTGATACGGTTTTTCCTTTGATTTTTATTCTTCTTTTTGGATTTTGTGCACTGGCATTGGTTCTTTCCGGTGCCCATGTATACCAGGATACAACGGATGGATTAAAGCAGAATTATACTATTCGGACAGCGGCAACGTATTTGCAGGAGAAGGTGCGGGAGTACAGCAGTGAATCTCAGGTAGAAGTTCTTTCACAAGACGGGCAGACAGTAATTGCACTTTATGAAGAGGGCGATAGCGACTATGTGACATACATTTATTTGTATAAAGGCAAGCTGCGGGAACTTTTTACAAAAAAAGGGCGTGATGTTGTCTGGAGCAGCGGGCAGGAACTTGTTTCAGCAGATACATTTTCTGTTACGAAGCAAAAGGAGGATTTGTTGCAGATAGAACTTAGCGGAGACGGACAAGAAGAATTATTGTATATAAGAATATACGGGGAAGATAGCAAATGAAACGAGTAAGACATTCCAGATCGGGATTATTTTTAATTGAATTAATGATCTGTATTTTATTTTTTTCCGTTACAGCGGGAATTTGTATACAGTTTTTTGTAAAGTCCCACAATATGAGTCAGGATGCAAAAAATCTGTATCAGGCTCAGCAGGAAGCGGCATCTATGGCAGAAATTTTAGAAAAGGATATAGATTCTCTGGATAATATTTCTGTTTATTATGATAAAGACTGGAATCAGTGTGATAAAGAAGAAAAGATGTACTGGCTGGAAGTAACGCAGGCACAGAATCAGGCGCAGGAAGACGATTTAAAAAAGGTAAAAATTGCGGTGTATTCTGGAGAGAATTCTAAAGAAGAAAGTTCGAAAAAAGAAGAAATCTATCATTTGAACCTGAGTATTTATATACCGTAAAAGAACGAGATATCATGGACAAGTACATTCCAGAGTCAACTACCCACGACCTAAAGGTCATGGGTTTGTAACTGCCCAGTCGCACTAACGGCTTACATCTCCGACCTTTAATCTCCGATAGATATTGCTAGCATATTGGGTAACAGTTAACAAGGCTCCTCCCACCACCTAAAGGTAGTGGGTTTCCGCCTATGGCAAACGAAAGGATTTTATTTATGAAGAAAAGAGAAATCCCTGTAATGAATGTCGGTATCTCACTTATCATTTTAATTTTTATGAATATTTGCCTTGCTGCATTTGCTGTTCTGTCTCTGGAAAATGCAGTTTCAGACTATTCTCTTAGTAAAAAGACAGCAAAGCATACCACACAATATTACGAGGCAGTGAATAATGTGCAGGAGCTGCTGGCGAAGGAGAATCAGGAACTTCGGGAAAAAGCAGAAACAAAAACTGCGGAGGCTAAGAGTAGTCAAAAAAAAGCAGAAATAAAAACTGCGGAGACTAAGAGTACCGAGAAAAAGATAAAAGTGAAAACTGTAAAGAATATGCAGAAGCAGTCTCAGAAGGATATTAAAAAAGTTGCGAAAAGCCAGATAAAGTTGACAGAAAGCGTTTCAAAGAGCCAGCAGCTCGTTGTTACATTACAGCTAGATGAAACAGGAGGTTATCCACAGTATTACATACAAAAATGGAAACTTTGCTCATCAGATGACTGGCAGGCCGATGATTCTCTGGATGTATATCAGAGTGGCGAATAACATTATAACATTGGAGGGGAGACGAAATGGGAATACAGGAATATTTACAGGAAGCAACGGGAAAGGGTGCATCTGATTTATTTATCGTAGCCGGATTACCTTTAACTTATAAAATTAATCGAAAGATGATAAGGGTGGGGGATCGTCTGATGCCAGAAGATACCCGTAAGTTAATAGAAGATATTTATGTGATTGCACAGGAAAGAAAGATAGAAACATTAGAGAAAAATGGAGATGATGACTTTTCCTTCTCTATTCCAAACTTAGGAAGATTCCGTGTTTCTACTTATCGTCAGAGAGGCTCTCTGGCAGCAGTAATCCGTCTGATTGCATTCCGGCTTCCAAATCCAGAAGAGCTTAGTATCCCATCTCAGATTATGCAGCTTGCAGAATACAGAAAGGGTCTTGTTCTTGTAACAGGTTCCGCAGGAAGTGGAAAGTCTACAACACTTGCCTGTCTGATTGAACAGATTAACAGCACGAGGGAAGAACATATCATTACATTGGAAGACCCTCTGGAATTTTTGCATCGTCATAAAAAGAGTATTGTAAGCCAGCGTGAGGTGAGTTCTGATACAGAAAGCTATAAAGTAGCGCTCAGGGCTTCTCTTCGTCAGAGCCCCGATGTTATCCTCCTTGGAGAGATGCGTGACTATGAGACTATTAATATTGCGATGACAGCCGCAGAAACGGGACATCTTGTTTTTTCTACACTTCATACACTGGGGGCAGCCAACGCGGTAGACCGAATTATTGATGTATTTCCGGCTAATCAGCAAAGACAGATTATCGTACAGCTTGCCTCCGTACTGAATGCGGTTGTTTCCCAGCAGCTTTTACCAGATAAAGAAGGGAAACTCATTCCGGCATTTGAACTTATGACAGTCAACCGTGCGATTAAAAATATGATTCGAGATAATAAAGTGCATCAGATAGATGGACTCATCGGTTCTTCTGGGCAGGAGAAAATGTTCTCAATGGATTCGTATATTACAAAGTTATATAAAGAAGGGAAAATAACGAGGGAGACGGCACTGGATTATGCAACGGCTCCGGAATTAATGGCACAAAAGCTTTTAGAGCGTGTTTGAAAAATCATTCCAGCAACCTGCACGCCTCAATTTACGGTATATTTTGCCTTCATTCAGTTGACGTAGCCCGCTACGCCGCCCTCATTCAGGCGAAATCTCCCGCAAATTGCGACGCACATCTTGCAGAAAGCATTTTTCAAACACGCTCCAGGCATGTCTGAAAAATGTTTTTTAAACATTTTCTGGGTGAAAGGAATCTCAGTTATATGTATTTATATATATAATAGGGATTTTTTATGTTATTTTTCTTTTGAAAAGTGCTTCGGGATAAGGAGGGACGGTTTTGAAGAGCGGAAATAAAAAGGGAATTCTCTTACTAATATTTATCAGCATTATTTTGTGTGTGGCCTGTCTTATAGAGTATGCCCTGCTTTCCAGCAGCCGGGAGCAGAACCGAAAGTTGCGATCGGGTCAGGTGCAGGCAGAGAATAGCAGAAAAGCGACTGCTGCAAAGAAAAAGCAGGAACTGGCGGGAGATGGTGTAAAAGCGCATGGAAAGCTTTCTGTAAAAGGAATTGATTTGACGGATAAAAACGGAGATAAAGTGCAGCTCCGGGGAATGAGCAGTCATGGGCTTTTATGGTATCCAGAATACACCAATTATGCCTCAATTTATGAGACAAAGAAGCATGGAGCAAATATGTTTCGTATTGCGATGTATTCAGATGATGGAAATGGAGGATATATTCAAAATCCAGAACTTAGCTGGAAGCTGATGCAGGCAGCGATAGAGAATACATTAGCAGCAGATATGTATGCAGTTGTAGACTGGCATGTGCTCCGGGAACAGAATCCACTTCATAATGTTGATAAGGCAAAGGAATTTTTTTCAAAAGTTTCTGCTCTTTATGGAGATGAAGCAGGGGTAATCTACGAAATCTGTAACGAACCGAATGGAGACACTACCTGGGAAGACATTGTAGAATATGCCAGTCAGGTAATCCCTGTGATTCGGGAGAATGCTTCAGATGCAGTTATTTTGGTGGGAACACCGGATTACAGTTACTCGATTACAAAGGTAAAAAAAGATGCATTGCCATATTCTAATCTAATGTACAGTTATCATTTTTACGCAGGGCAGTATGACAGTGCCTATAAAAATATGATAGAAGATTGTCAGAAAGATGGAATTCCAATTTTTGTATCTGAGTGGGGAATCAATACAGAACAGGGAGGACAGGATGCGCTAAAGCAGGGAACAGAATTTGCCGATTACTTAAATCAGAATGGAATCAGCTTTGCCGCATGGTCATTGTGTAATAAAGACGAGGTGTTTTCTTCCTTAAAGCCAGAATGTAATAAATATGCAAGCTGGAAAGAAGAAGATTTTACAGAGGTCGGAAAGATTTTATTTTCTGCTTTAAAAGGGAGATAAAAAGTGAATTTTGAATTTAGAGAGATAAGAAGTTTGCAGGCAGAAGGCTTGCCAGGAAGAACAGGAAGGTTATCATTCTAAATTGTTATTATAATTGATAGAAATAGCAGCTGGAGAAGGTGAGGACAGACATATGGAGAAAAAACAAGGTGGCACAAAGAAAAAGAATACAGGATGGAATAAGTTTTTTATTATCCTCACAATGATTTTTACATTAGATTATCTGATCTGGCGAATCTTTTTTACCATACCGAAAGAAGAGGGTATAGTATCCATCGTTTTCTGGGCAATTCTTCTTCTTGCAGAATGTGTGGGACTGCTGGAGATGGCAGTACATTTTTATAATATGTACGACTATGACCGGATAAAATTACACCCACCTTACATGAAAAAAGAAGATTTTCCGGAAGTTGATATATTTATTCCAACAATTAATGAAGAGGTTCCGCTGTTAGAAAAAACATTGATTGCCTGCAAGCAGATGGAATATCCAGACCCGAATAAGGTTCATATTTATCTCTGTGATGATGGGAATCGTCAGGAAGTGAAGGAACTGGCAGAAAGATTGTACATAAATTATATAACGCGGGAAGAGCATAAGGATGCCAAAGCCGGCAATTTAAATCATGCCTTGCAGCTATCCCACTCACCTTATATTGCAGTATTTGATGCAGATATGATGCCAAAGAAAAAGTTTCTTATGAAGACAATCCCGTGGTTTGGTAAGGAAAGGACAGGCTTTGTCCAGACTCCGCAGAATTTCTGTTATCCAGACTTGTTTCAGTATAATCTTTATGCTGCAGATCACATTCCAAATGAGCAGGATTATTTTTATAAAGTAGTGCAGGTGGCGAAAAATAAGTCAAATAGTGTTATTTTCGGAGGGTCTAACGCTGTACTTTCCCGAAAGGCATTAGAAGAAACCGATGGTTTTGTTACCGGTGTTGTCACGGAAGACTTTGCGACAGGGATTGAAATTGAAAAGAAAGGATATAAGGGCATTGCCATTCCTGAAGTGCTCGCAAGTGGGATGCCGCCAATGACATTTAAAGAACTGGTCGGACAGCGAAGAAGATGGGCAAAAGGCTGTATACAATCTGGAAGAAAGACCCATTTCCTGTTTTCAAAGGAATTAACTTTTTTACAGAAGTTAAATTATCTGACGGCAATCAGCTATTGGTACACACCCGTAAAACGGCTCATCTATTTTATGGCACCGTTACTTTTCGCATTTTTTGGAATCATGATAGTGAAATGCCGCCTGTATCAGGTGTTTCTGTTCTGGCTGCCAATGTATATCTCCGGAAATATCTGTATGCGTCGTTTTTCAAGAAATATCCGTACAACAAAATGGACAGATATTTATGAAACCACATTGGCACCATGGCTTTTGCCGACCGTTCTTGCAGCAGGTATTGGAAAGACAGAGAGCCTTTTTCGAGTAACCGATAAATCGACGGAAACAGAGAATAACAGTGCATTTCGTTATACCATACCGTACCTTTGCGGAATCACACTTTCGATTATTGGTATTGTGCGGCTGGTTGGTTTATCTGGAAGAGAGCAGACATTTACTTACTGCGTTATTCTTTTCTGGCTGTTTTTAAACCTTTATTTCATGGTAATGGCACTATATATAGCCGCTGGCAGAAAGATAAAGACAGATTACCAGATACAGAATATATCTGCTGGGGCAATCTTTACATTGGAAGCAGAAATGCAAACAGAAATAAAAGCTGAAGCAAAATTCAAAGCAGAAATGCGAACAGAAACAAAAGCTGAAGCAAAATTCAAAGCAGAAATGCGAAAAGAATCGAAAGTACAATCGTATACAAAGAGATATACAGCACAGTGTAAGGGCTTTTCTGATCACTTTGTTTTAGTAGAAATTCCGTTACTAAAAGACAGTGATATAAAAGATACGAAGGAAAGAAAAGAGAATACAGGGAAAGAACTCAAAAAAAGAGAAGACGGGAAAAAAGAATCTGAGAGAAAAGAAGTCACAGTAAAAAAGGGTGGGAGAGAAGAATCGAAAGGAATTAACAGAGGAGAAATCGCAGAGAACTCTCTTTTGAAGGGAATTATTTTTCTAAAAGAAACAGAAATCACACTTTGCCTAAAGAGAGGACTTCTTCAAAACAGCGATAATAGGCAATATTTATTTGAAATAGACTGGACAAATATAGATACTGACACACGTTGCTGCTATATGAATTTCCTGTATAACCGTGCACCGGTACTTCCACAGGAATTAAAAAGAAATGGAATATTTGATGAATGTATAACCGCGCTCATTTCTCGTCTGACAAACGAGTGAGAATAAAAAACATTAAAAAATGAATGGTACTTGCACAATTTTTCATGTGATGAATTTGATGAGTACATTCAAAAGAAAAGGAGGAGTAGCATGAAACAAAAACTAATGAGTAGCATAGGAGGATGCCTGTTGCTTGCATTCCTGCTGTTAGCCTTCCCGATAAGAGGACAGGCGGCAGATCCTATCATAGTTACAGATGATGACAATGGGGTGAAAGTACAGTACGAATTAAGTCAGCGTAGGGATTCTGCGGATACTTACAGTGCTGTGATCAGCTTTGCTGATGAAGACGCAACACCTGAAAAATTGCATATTAAGTCTAAAGTAAAAGATGCAAATGGGACTTCTTATGAAATCAGAGACATTAAAAGCGTTGCCTATAAGGATAGTCTTGAATCAGTGAAGATTGAAGAAGGCATCACATCAATGGCTGAAGGAGTCTGGGGAAAAGGGTATGCTGACAGTGATACCGTCACGATTTCCTTTCCATCTACATTAGAAGATGTAGAAGACGGTTTTCTGAACTGGGATAAGCATCCGGATTCCGTTATCGTTCCAACGTGGCTATCTAAAATGAAGCCGGAAAATGGGGTTGTATATGCAGGGAAAGTAGCAGTTTATGTGCCAGAGGCAGAAAAAGTATCGGAAATTACTTTTAAAGACGGATGTACAAAGATTGCACACAAAGCACTTTTCAAAAATACAGATGTTAAGAAAGTAAATATCCCGGCATCCGTCAAAGCAATCGGTGGGGCAGCATTTGCCGGCTGTACGAATCTTTCACAGGTGAACTTTGCGGCAGATGCACAGATAGAAGATTTGGATTGGAGAGCATTTTATGACTGTACAGCATTAACTTCTATTAAAATTCCGGACAGTGTAACTCGGATTGGAACAGAAACTTTTTCCGGCTGTACCAGTCTGGCAACAATTGATATTTCAAAAGAGAGCAAACTTACAAAGATAGAATATGGAGCATTTGGGTATTATCCATATAAAATTGATTTAAAGAGCCTTGGTAACTTTTATAATATAAATCCATCTGGCCCCTCAACAAGTGCTCAGGGAGTAAAGGTGAAAGAAATTTATCTTCCGAAAGAATCAATTAAAAACTATGGAGGAGGATCGGCAGCAGGGCTTTTTGCTGGCTGTACCACTTTAGAAAAAGTAACGATAGGAAGCTCTGGAGATTCAAAAGCAGAATTACCATATGAAATGTTTGCCGGATGTACTAATTTGAAAACAGTTAATATGGATAAAAATGTAAACACGATTGGAACAGCAGCATTTGCTGAATGTACTGGTTTGAAATCTATTGATTTAACAGGAGTAAAAGAGATTATGCCCTATGCTTTTACAAAAGCCGGATTGTCAGAAGTAACGATTCCATCTTCTGTAGAAAAAATTGGTGGAATAGCTTTTGGCGGCTGTATCAGCTTAGAAACAATGACTTTGGAAAGCCGGTGGTCTGGAGAGGATTCGGTGTACAGAAGAATGGTGAACATTTTGGGCAATTTTTCCTATGTGAAGGGTGAGTATTCTTATAATATGCATACCAGCAGCGAGCAGGTAAATAATCCGATAAGAAGCAATGAAGAATTCAGAGAAAAATATCCAGGACAGACAGCGATAAAGACTTTAATTATAAAGAATGATGGAGAGGGGACTGCATTAGATAACAGCAGTGCTTTTGCGGCACATCTTGTTTCATTAGAGAACGTAACACTTCCAGAGGGAATGAAGACAATCCCGAGTGGAGCATTTAAGCAATGCTTTAGTTTAAAAAAGGTTGTTCTTCCATCAAGTATAGAAACAATTGGAAATAATGCATTTGATTCTGATGTTAATCTTGATATTGATTTTACAAAACTTACAAATCTGACTTCGATTGGAAGCCAGGCATTTTCTATAATTAATGCCAATGGAGGAAATTCTGTTGGTGGAAGTTATGACAAAAAATATACAGATGAAATTACAGATAATGGTGGAATAAAAAATATTATTTTGTCAGAGTCCGTAAAGACAATTGGAAGTGGTGCATTCTTTGGACAAAGAAATGTAAAGAAAATAGTAATTCCAGAGAGTGTAACATCTATACAAGGACAAGCTTTTCAGATGATTCCGGCTCTGGAAGAGTTAGAAGTTTATGCTTCGCTTGATAAGGTCAGTGGCAGTAGCTTTAATGAGGTATTCTGGAGCAATACACGAAACGACAGTACGATTACAGGTAAATTAAAGAAAGTTATACTCGGTGAGAGCTATTCGGCAACTGGAAAAATTGGTTCTGCTTTATTCTATGGATTAGATTTTGATGAAATTGATATCCAGATGAACAATATTCAGAATCTTGGAAGTTCTATGTTCATGAAAAATACCAGACTGAAATCTTTTACCGTTCCTAAAACAGTAAAAGTAATCAATCAGGCAGCATTTTATGAGACAACAGCACTGAAGGATATAACAATTCCTAAGAATGTTCAGACAATAGATGTAGAAGCATTCCGAAAGAGTGGATTAGAGAAAATATGGATTTTGAATAAAGATCTTGTAATCAAAGAACCAACAACAGAAGATGTTACAGAAGAGGAATCAGCATCAAAAACAAAAGTTTATATATATAATCCAAAAGAGACAGTTGAAGACTTTATTGCTATTCCTAAAAATGTCACAATTTATGGATATGCAGGTTCTACAGCAGAAGCTTATGCACAGAAAAACGGTAATAAATTTGTTGTAATAAATCCGGAGAATAAAGTAATCTTTGATTCTGTGGGAGGAAGCAAAGTAGAGGAACAGACCATAGAATGCGGAGAATTTGCTAAGAAACCGGCAGATCCGGCAAAGGAAGGGTATACTTTCAAAGGCTGGTATACGAATAAAGAATGTACGAATGCATTTGACTTTGATAAAGATAGTATCAAGGAAGAAACAACTCTCTATGCAAAATGGGAGAAGAACCCTTCCAGTAAACCAGAAACAAAACCAGCAATAAAGAAAAATGCAAAAGTTACCAGAGGAAAATATATTTATAAAGTGACTAGCGTAACTAAAAAACAAAATGGTAATGTACAAGTTTGCGGATTTGCCAAAGGAAAGAAAGCAGCGACAATAGTAATTCCATCGACAATAACAATTAATGGAAAGAAATTTAAAGTTACATCGATCGCACCAAAAGCTTTCTTGAAGAACAAAACAGTAAAGAAAGTTGTTATCGGCAATAACGTAAAAATTGTTGGAATAAAAGCCTTTTATAATGCAAAGAAACTATACACAATAACAATCGGTAAGAATGTTACAACAATCAAGAGTCAGGCATTTGGAAAACTTCCAAAGCTTAAAAAGGTAGTAGTGCGTAGTAAAAAGCTTAAAAAACTTAAGAAGATAAAGAAAAAAATCTTCAAACCAGTAAAGCATAAATTTACGATTAAATAGTGTTTACTAAACACGTGAATGTAAATTTACTGATTTAACTAAAAAAGTGATTTAACTAAAAAAGCGGTGAAAGGAATCCCTGTTATATGTATTTATATATAACAGGGATTTTTGTGTCATTTTTTATTTTGAAAAATGGTTCACAAATGGTAGAATAAGTATATGGATTTACAAAAGAGAAGACCAGAGAAGACAAGTCTCTGGAAAGTAAATACAGAGAAGGAATATCACGAAGAGAAAGGCGGGGAGACATGGTTTCGTCATATGCAGCTTTTGGAATAGTATTTATGTTCTTTTGGGGAATTTATTATTTATGCTATAATAAAATAATTAAGGAGGAAGATTTAATATGCAGCGACTATATAAAATCATTCCTGCAATCTGCACGTCCCAATTTGCGGTATATTTTGCCTTCATTCAGTTGACGTAGCCCGCTACGCCGC
>OLNY01001614.1_pt1 | contig 17472 bp, 14 predicted proteins | sample 1671981 | NCBI WGS metagenome assembly OLNY01 (sample SAMEA3136632, study PRJEB25190) | human gut metagenome | biome: human gut; feature: human-associated habitat; material: faeces | place: Austria | collected 2013
AAAAGCAGACGACATTATGACAGCTGTACAGCTGTCATAATGTCGTCTGCTTTTGCATGTAAAATGGCAATTGCATTAATAATCATAATCTCATCAAAAGTCAAAAGATTATTTCTCAACGGATTTTTACCATCGAAATCCGGCAATGTTATATGAATTGCTTTCATATACATTTCCATCGCCTTTTTATCATCCTTCTCTTTCTGTCTAGCAAGTTCTCCCTTTGCAAAATACAAGCATTGATGTTCCAATTCTGTTGTATTCACCGCTAGTTTTTCAACCACATCTATCTGTTTTTCAATTTTTACAACATCCTCATCCGTTATATCTCTTATTAAAGTTTGTATTTCAGAATACAACTCCATCTCTTCTTTGCTCACAAAAGAATTAAACAAATTATTCTCCGTACCCAATCGTTCAAACAGTTTCTCCAAAATAAGTCGTCCCGGTTTTTGTGCTCCATTTTCAATTCTCGACAAAGACGCAGGTGTACAGATTCCGTAACTGACCTCTTCCTGTGTATATCCTTTTCTCAACCTAGTTTCTCTCAAAAAATCTCCTACAACGTATACTGCCATATTGTATCTCACCCGTTTCTCTTTTTTGTATTTGATACTTATAATATAACGAGTTTTCAGTTAAACTTCAACTTTTTATTAATAATTCTTTCAATTCAACAATTTTAAGTATATTTTTCTCAAAACACAAGACTTTATACATTGTATTCTTTAATTCTAAGAATTGTCAATACGAGCTTTTTAAAACAATAATCACGATATTTTCAATCAGCATTTTACATATATTATGATTCTTTCTCATACTTTTCAATCAAACATTGATGTTCTTTGCAATTTTTATCATAACTGATTCCTACAAGCAGAATATCCCCCGTATATTTTTCAATGGCTGTTGGATACTTTTTATTCTTAATCTGCTGTATGGCAGTCTGTGCTTTCTGATTCCATTTCAGTTCCACAATTAATGCAGGATAATCCGCTTTATATTCAGGTTTTGGTATATAAACAAAATCAGCGAATCCACGACCTGTCGGCAATTCCCGAATTGGTTTGAAATAATATTGCATTGCACTAAGATATGCTATTGTCAATACACTACTCAACGAATTTTCATTATGATACTGAATAACAGAAATATACTCATTATGAATTTTCTCTATCTGGGTTCCAACCATCACACCATCCATATCTAACGTCGCATCCAGAAGTCTTTCTGACTCCTGCTGAAACATCAACATTTCATTCCAAGACCGGCTTTCAACTGCCGCTGTAAGTTCCTGCCGAATCTCTTCATTCGGAATAAACGCTGTTTTTGTATACTGATCATAACCAAGATATCCCAGATGAATCATATAAGTAAGCACCTCATCCTTGCTATGAATATTTACAGTGTCATTTTTGAAAGTTGCAGTATCAACCTTCACATTTGCACCAGAAAGCATTTCAATAATAGCTGTTTTCAAACCATCATAATTCATATTAATCAAAGGAGTAACTGCTTCATAAGATGCCGTTTCGGACCAATAACTTTTAAATTCTCCTTTTAACATCACACCTACAACCGCTCTCGGATTATAAACCTGATAATCCTTCAAAAGATAACCATCATACCAGCGTTTGACTTTATCAAAATCCTGATGATATTCCTTCGAAAGTTTCTCTACTTCATCCTCCGTAAAACCAATATAAGGAGCCAGATTGCTCGCACTCAACATTGTAAACTCATCAAAATTATTCAATGCAGACTGTGTTTTTTCTTTTTTTACAGGAAGAATACCTGTAAGATAAGCAAGCTGAATGTATTTAGTTGGTTCAGTTCCTTTAAACATTCCCCTCAGGAAATTGATATACGCCTCCTGAACTTTCCCATTTGTTGCCGCATCTCGAATCAGAACATCCCATTCATCAATAATGATAATAAACTTTTGTCCGGTTTTTTCTCTTACAATGGAAAGTGCATCCGGTAAACGTGATACTTCCCATGTAAAAATATTTGGATATATTTCCCGTAATTCGCCCAAAACTGAATCTGTAATAAGCGTTACAACATTATCAACGTCCTCACAATTCGCCAAGAACCACTGGATATCAATATGAATCACATCATACTTATTGAGATGCTCCCTGAAATCTGCTTCCTTACTAATTTGCAATCCAGAAAACATCTTCTCAGAATCCGCACCCTTACTGTAGTATGCTGCCAACATATTCGCTGCATACGACTTTCCGAATCTGCGTGGTCTGCTATTACAAATATAAGCATCTGTCGTATCAAGAACACTGTTCGTGTACTCAATCAAACCAGTCTTATCCACATATATCTTAGAATTCAACGCAACCTGAAATGCACTATTATCCGGGTTTACGAATCTACCCATGTCTTCCTGTCTCCTTTCTGTTTCTTCTAAATAAAGAATAACAGTAATTTTGCTAACTGTAAATGTAAAAGTGGTCGTATAATAATTATTATACGACCACTTTCAACAATGCTATGCAGGAGCAAACATTTTCTTTAAACTTTTTATCTTAATGATACATAATAGTTGTTAACTCACTTTTTTGTAAGAGAATTTAAACTCTTCTGCCGCCTGCGGTATGGTATCAAATCCTACATATGCCCAAGGTGCAATGGCATCAGACTTATGCCCCCCCACCATGGAGCCATATTTGCCAAAGATGTCTTACTGCTCACTAAGGCTGCTATCGTCAATGTCACAACAGAAATGCCTAGCAATGCTGCGAGAATCGTCTGTACAATCCCCGCCTTCTTCACGCCAAGAATATTCAATATTCCAAATAAAATCAATATTCCCATAGCAAGCAACATTTCTCCGAGCCAGACATCATAGCCGACCACCTGATAATGCAACCCCCATTTTAAAATAACTGCTGATTCATCCAAGCCATCGACAATTAGACCAATTCAGTCGAATTCATTGGAACATTTGTCAAATAAGCCACTACCAGAAACCATCCACAAACATATGCCGTATTTCTGCCAAAGCACATCTTGGTAAAAGTAAATCCGCCGCCTGCATTTGGATACTTTTGCACCAAGTGCCATTGCCCATACATGTGTAGGACTTAACTGTCTCTGAAGTTGTCCCTGATTATCATTTTTTTATAATTGCTCACATTTGTCGCTTTTATCAACCTGTGACATAACGATTATCAATCGCCTTTAATTCGTTAAATGTATCAATCTCTGTAATATCCTCTGCAATACATTCACGAACATGCACCTGGTAATTTTCCTTTTTATAAACAAGCGGCACCTGCTCCCAATAGCGCTCTTTTCCACCCTGCGATAAATAAACCTCATTTAAGTCATTGGCAAGCTTGATTCCATCTGCTTCACTCCAGTAGGAAATTCCAACCATCTGATGACAGTCGGTACCACCTACTTTTTCTTCTGTAATCACACCATTATGATCGGTTGCAAAACACCAGTCATCCGTGGACTCCACCGGAATACTCAAGAAATTTGTTTCATATTCATACTTACGAATCAGTTTTTTATTACGGAGCAGTAAATCTGCTTCCAAAACATACGCATTCTGCAGAAGATATCTGACACATACAGCGGAGGAAATATTATTTGCTTCATTATAAATCGGATTCTCAACAAATCTGATGTTCGGATATTTATAAAGAAGCTGATCAAACTGTTCTCCCAAATATCCACGCACAATAACAATCTCAGGAATTCCAGCTTCTACCGCTGCATCAAGAAGTGTATCAATAATGCGTGTTCCGTTGACTCTGACAAGCGGTTTAGGCGTATTCAAAGTGATCGGCACCATCCGGCTTCCAAAGCCTGCTGCTACAAATATTGCTCTCTTCACACGATAAGGTTCCAATGCATCCAGACCGGCCTGCGTAATCTGTCCATTTTTGCAATAGTTTTTTTCTGTCAATTCTTTGACTGTCTTATTCACGGCTTCAGCTGAAATTTTTAACCGCTCTGCCATATCTCTCTGAGATACAACCTCTTTTGTCTCTGTCAGAAGTACCAACATATCAAATTCTCTTTTTGTGATCATACTTTTTCTCCTAAATACATAAATCTTGTTGAAGTATAGTACTAGCATTCATTGTTGTCAATGTTACATATATAATCGGAACACTTTTCGATAATTTATCTAATTCTCCTGCTTGCATAAATATTCATCTAGTGTATCATTTTTTCTATAATTGAATTTTATTTCAATACATTTTCCTTTAAATACTCCGCAATATATCTGGATACTTTCTTTCCTCCACTCTCATTCAAATGTGTTCCTGCATCCAGACTGTCTTCCTCAAAATTCAAACCAATAACATCTGTCACCTTCATACAATTAATCAATTCAACCTCATGTGTATCTGCCCAATCCATAACTGTATTTGTCATCTCCACCGTTTTCTCATTGCATGGAAACGGTGCACGCACCAATACCAATTCTGTACCATGCTCCTTACACAGTTCATTGATCATATCCAGATATCTGAGATTTTCTTCATAAACAGGTCGTCTTTTTTCTGAAAATATCTCATCCCAGGATGCATACCCACAAGGCTGTGCGCCTGCCCAATGTTTGAATCCTCTCCCTTCTTCTGTAAAATACGGATTCATTACACTCTCTTTCCAGCCCTCAAAAGACGAATAATCCAATTCCTCCCATCTGGAATGATATTTACCTAAAGGGAATAAATAATCCAACTGCAAATCTTCCGGCACGCAATCTTTTATTGCATCCACTTTTATGTCAGAATATCGCAGATCATTTAATGAAGAATCTCTCACGCCCTCGCTCGTAAATCCTGTGTCATCCTCATCATAAAACATACCAAATATCTCTAACACAACAACATCAATATCGCTGTTATCCAACGCATCCTTGACATAATAATATGTATAGTTCATTGTCTGCTGCTGCCTGCCACGATTATAGGTTTTCAAATTATAATCGTCAAATATTTCAGGATCAAAGGTACAGTAACTTTGGCTTGTTCCAAAAAACACTACATCCCAATGTTCTTCTTCATAAAAGTCTGGTATTCTTGGAAGCAAAGCTTTCGAAATATAAAATATTCCGCTTCCCAAAATCCCTAAAAAAAATATAATCTTTAATATACGTCCTGCAACTTTCATCTCGTTCCTCATATACTAATTATCAGTTTTTTCTTTCGATTTGTTGATATTGCAATTCCTCTATAATCTCTCTGTCTCAAAACTGAAAATATATAAAATTTGTTTCTGAATATCCACTTCCCCAGATTCCAAAAATCAAAATCCCCAGAATTCCGACAATAATAATAGTCCATCTTATTATAATATTTAAATTTAAAATCACATTTCGAACTTTTACTCCACGATATTTACATATATCTGCTGTTAATAATATCAATAGTGAAACACCAAGAACTATAAAATTCGGCTTACTAAGTCCAAGATCATAAAGTGCACCATTAGCCAGAAGTACCGGATCATTCATATGGAAAATGCTCTCTATAATATCAAACGCATGCTGTATTGTATCTGCACGAAAAAAAATCCAAGTAAGATCCACTAATATAAAGGTCACAAACATATAAACTATCATTAATGGCAAGAAATTTTTCTTCAGGTGTAAATTTTCTTTGATTTTATTTCTAAGAGGTGTAAAAATTGCTCCTATTACCTGATAAACACCATTCAGACCTCCCCATACAACATATGACCAATTTGCTCCATGCCAAAGACCGCTTACCAGAAACACGATCATAATATTTATATATTTTCTGATTTTTCCTTTTCTGTTTCCTCCTAATGGAATATAAAGATAATCTTTAAACCAGGAAGAGAGTGAAATATGCCATCTTCTCCAAAATTCTGCAACAGACTGAGACAGATATGGACTATTAAAGTTCTCCATCAACTCAAATCCCATAACCTCTGCAGCTCCAATTGCGATTGTGGAATATCCCGCGAAATCACAGTATATCTGAAATGCAAACAATACACTGGCTAAAAGTAAATACCTGCCATCATAAATGTCAACATTCGCATATACATTATCTACAAAGATTGCAATTCGGTCTGCAATCACCAATTTCAAAAAATATCCCCAAATCATTAGTAACAGTCCATCACACATTCTCCCATAATGATATGATTTCGGATTTCGCAGCTGATTCAATAAATTCTTTGAGCGTTCAATTGGTCCTGCTACAAGTTGTGGAAAAAAAGATACAAATAACGCGTATCGAAAGAAATTCTTTTCCGCCTCAATCTCTCTACGATACACGTCCACAGTGTATCCTAAAGCCTGAAATGTATAAAAAGAAATCCCTACTGGAAGTAATACATCTAACGATGTATTTACTGTCGGCAAACTCGTGTGATCCAATACTGCATTTATACTTTCGATTGTGAAATTAAAATATTTAAAGAAAAATAAAATTGCAAGATTAGCTACAATACATCCTACAACTACCCATTTTTTTGCCTCTATTTTTTCAGGGCGATTATCATTCAACCACTGAATCACTATACCACTTATGTAAGTAATTGCTGTAGACAATAACAACAATAATGCATACTTTGCATTCCACCCCATGTAAAAATAATAACTTGCAGTCAAAAGCCACAGATAACTTACTCTTTTGGGTAATAGGAAATAAACTACGACAACTATTGGGAAAAATACAAAAAAACTATATGAATTAAAAAGCATACCTTCTCCTACGTTATATATCTTTTATTTATATTGATACAAATACTTTTCTGGATTATCTAACATCTCATAATTTGTCATAAAAATCTCATTTAAAACTATTCTAAGTGTATTAATCCCACTTTTACCTTCAATATCCATCTCTTTTCCCTGATAATAAACACAGTTTAAAATATTCTGCATATAAGGTGTTTCTATAGTTGCGTCATACTCAGGCGTTCCGTAGCACTCCATCATATGATAAGGATAACGAACTCCATGATCAGATTGTATAATAATAATAGCATTTCTATCATTTTGTAAAATGCCATCCACTGCATTCTCCATACAGGCATTTACATACTTTAATTGATTTAAATAAAGACTCTTGTCTGCCCAATTGGATGTATTTCTATAATCAACTGCTCCCCCTTCCTCATTGATTACAAATGGAGGATGAGGACATGACACATACCCTATTGTTAAGGTGGGGTTCTCCTTATCAACCATTTTATAGCATGTCTGCATCGTATTTAATATATTTTTTAAATCTGATACATAATATTGTGTATCCGTACTGGTTTCAATTTGTTCTGCTTTATAATCTTTTATTAATTGAAAAATACTTTTTTGCAAAATATAGGTTGAAATTGTATCCACTACATCTGATGTTGCAATAACATTGCACCCATCTTCATCCAAAAACTGGGTATGATTTATCAAATTAATCGTATATCCATTCGTTTTAAAAATTTGATATAACTTAGGATTTTTCATATATTTTAAATTATTTGCTTCCAGTTCGTCTGGAGAAGCAACATACTCCAAATTTAATAAATTCGGTATATTTACTGTCGTAGAACATGACTCATAATTATGACTTGTTGTTGAAATATTAAACCCATTTTCCTCAATATGTTTTAAAAAGACTCTATTATCATAATTATAATACCGTTCCAGCCCCTCTACCCCAGCATATTCATCACATATAAAAAAATATACATTTGGCTTTTCTTCAGACACATATTCTATATTCTCTGAATTTTCCACTTTTTGATAATTTAGTTTTGAGCATATTGTTGGAAGCGCCACAAAAAAATTCATTGCAATTAGTACCAGAAAATATATTCCAATCAACATACAAATATTTTGTTCAGATCTGATTTTTTTCTTAACCAGAATCATAAACATAAATATTATAAAAAATAAAATTACAATTATCTTTTTTCTTCCAATCACATGATCTACTTTGCTTAAAAATACATTAAAATTAGTTAAGATAAAAAGTATTACATCACTGGCTAACACTGCCTTACCAGTATTCTTCATGAAAATAATACAAATTACAAACACTACTATCGCTAATGCCAAAAATTTTTCGAATGCAGGTAATGCATCAATAAGTTTTGCCTCATCGGCATTCTGGAAATACATAAATAAACATGGATACAAAATAACAAACGCTATTGTACTTATTGTAAAAAATTTTTTTATACTTCTTCTCATTTACTTTTACCTGTTTTGTTGCATATATCACTAAAATCCTGTACTTGCCTTAAAGCCTTCCGGTGCTGGCAACATCTCATAATCAGTTCCAAAGTAAGTATTCAGTACCGTTCTCCATGTATTAATACTTGTCATACTTTCTATATCAAGCTTTTCACCCTTATAATAGACACAGTTTAAAATATTCTGCATATATAAAGTCTCTACTGACGCATCATAGGCTTTGGCACCATAATGATCAACCTGCCAGTGCGGATATCTTGCTCCATGGTCAGACATTAGTATAATTAATGCATCCGGATCGTTTTTCTGAATATCCTCTACAATTCTTTCCATACATTTTGTAATATATTTGTATTGGTTAAGATATATGCTTTTATCTTTCCAATTTGTTTCATCCTCTTTCGCTATCCGATTACCATCTGCGTCAAATGTAAAATATTCATGTGGACATTCAGCATAAGCAAAAGTAAATGTTGGTTTACTATCACTCGTATAATCTGTAATATTTTCCATAATAGTCAACACATCACTCAGATTCGTATAATAATCATTGGAGTTTCCGCTTAATTTTTGTTTTCCCCAACTCACAAAAGAATCAACTTCACTCCAGATACCATTGTCAAGAACATAAGTAGATAAATTTTCTTTCTTCTGTTTATAATTTAAAACATTACAATTAGTATCTGAAAATGTATTCAAATGATTGACCATATTAATCTGATATCCATTATTGGCAAAGAGCTGATATAGATACGCATTCTCCGATCGCGCCATATTATCAATAGAGTAAATATCATCACTTGCTACATATGAGAGATTCAGAATATTGGGTACAATTGTAGATGTCCAAATAGACTCTGTGTTATGACTTCCATATGAAATATTAAATCCCCTCTGTGTAAGAAAATCTGAAAATTCCTGATTATCGTAATCATAATAGTGTTCAATATTCTCAAAACCCGCATATTCATCAAATAAAAAGAAATATACATTCGGCTTGTCTCCGGTAAATCTTTTTTCGGCAATATCATTTTCTTCCTGTGAGACAGCTGTCTTATTATTATTGGTTAATATCTGTGGAATTGAACTTATCAGGTTGAAAACTATGAGAACGAAAAACACAATTCCGAGAATTGTACAAATATTTTCCGGCTCATTTATTTTTCTTTTTACAACAGAGAATACTATCGTTAATATAACTGCAACAATCACAAAAAAATATGCTTTTCTCATACCCGGGATTATTTTTTTGATTGCTCCAAGAATCGTATTAAAATTCATAAAAAGAAGTAATGCTATCTCACTTGTTAAAAAAGCCTTTCTTATGTTTCTAAATAGTACACTAAATGCAACTAATAAAACTACTGCTAAAATCAAATTTTTCCCGATCGATGGTAAAATTTCTATAAAATGTCCCTCCGACATGTTCTGAAAATACATAAACATGCTCGGATATAAAATAATTGCGATCATCGAAATAAAGCATTTGACATTGTTTTTAATTTTCATCTCTTTATCCTCTGTTTTATCAAAAGTTTGCCATCCTAATAATAAGAATCTACCATTGGGAAAATTTCATGTAATTCATTATCATATTGATACTGGATTGCACCAAGATTTCCATCATATTCATATTTATAATAAATATTTGCTCCTCCCTGCATTCCATCGTATCTTTTCACATCCGGATATTCCGTATCATATGTTCTATCATAGAAAACACGATGTCGCACCTCATCCTGCTTAAACTCATGAAAACTCTGTCCAAAAACAGAATAATCTTCTCCTAATAACTCTACAATCGTTGGCATAAGTTCCTCATATGTAATAGGCGCATTATTTTCCTGCATTACATCATGCGTCTCATGAGGCTCTTTCATAAAGAAAATAGGTTGGGCATTTCTACCTGTTCCATGATCCGTCATAATAATAATTGTAGAATCATCATAGGAGCCTGATTCCTTAATCTGGTTAATATACTCTGCCGCTAACAAAAAAATACCTTTTATAGTATCATCTCTATCTGGATCCTGTGCATATTGACAATTTGCATCATTAATAAATTCATGTCCACCATTTAAGTGATTCACAACAAAATAATTGCTGGAATCATCAATCGTCAGACCTTTTTCCATCATTGTATTGTAAAAATTCGGATTTGAATACTGCATCGTATTATTCGGATACGATACAATACTTGCATATTGTTCATTCTGTACATCAAATTTTGGTTTAAAATATTCTGGCATATATCGGTATAATGACATTTTCAGCATAGTTTTATACAAAAGTGGCTTATCAATTTCTCTTGCATCATCTTTTTCTATAATATTGTCTACTTTTCCTTCCGCAATTTCAAGACTATTACCTCCCGTCATAACTTCTGACAAATACGAAAACACATTCATCTTATAATTATGACTATGTAAAATATTAAAATATGCATTCGTTTTCTCATTGTCCCAACTTTGTTTAAAATAATCATTTACAGATAAACTTAGATCCAATGGATTTCCTGTCAAGATATGAATAAAGGATGGATATGTTCCATAATAATTACAATCTGCATTGTTATAGTATGTGAAATCTTCTAACCCTTTTGTAATATCCGGATAAGTTGCTCTTGCTTCCTCAAACCATTCATTTGGCAAATTATCAAAAAGAAGTACAATAATATTCTCATTGGAAGAGATTGTAAACTGCTGCTCCATGTTTAAACAAAGTTCATTTTCAGCATAATGAAAAGCTCCATCATCTGTTGTCAGAAATAAGGAGCCGTATGCAACCAGCTGGACTAATAAAAGCACTGTTGTTGTAAGCTGTATTACCTTACTCCATTTCTTTTTGCAAACAAATGTGATGACAAATGTAATTGCAATTGCAGCTCCCCAAAAAACAGCATTCTTTATTACTCTGTCGGCATCTGGAATATACCCCTCTGCTGTCACACCAATCTGGTCAATCCCTTTATTTAAAAACATAACCTGAATATATCCGGCAATGGATAATCCCCAGACAACTGCTAATATAATCTTCCGAATTATTTCTGGGAAAAATACCAAAACGAATGCAATTATGATGGAAATGGTAAATCCAACCACAAAAAATAACCAACCGAATTCCCCATATACAACTCCCAACTCTGTATAATTACCAAAAAAGACTTCGGACGGACCAAAAATTCCAATCATAAAGATAAATAGAAAGACAGATTCCCAACATAAAAAAAATTTTTTCAAATATTCTTTTTTTTTCATTTTTGCACCTCATATAAAGTTAATAACTCATATCATTTTACATGATAACCCTGTGTATTTCAAGAATTTTCAACTGAATACTATCCCTTCCCTGTGTTCTATGCTATAATTGCATTCGTAATTTTTCAATCGAAATACATTTAATAAGAAAGAGGAAATTTATGTTAAAAAAAGCTGTTACACCTGGTTCTTTTCTTAAAAACTATTTATTTACACTTTTGATCGTATTTCTGCCATTGTTCATGTTTGGCGTTTTCGGACCGTCTGAGATTTTTTTCGGCAACTACAGTGAATTTGGTTTTATCTATAGGGAATTTGGATGGAAATTTCTGGGAATTTCTGTAGTCCTTGCGCTTTTTATCGCCCTAATCTTACAGATTGTTCCAAAATTTCCGCGAACACTGATTCTCTCCGTTTTATGGGGTTTTACCATTGCCGGGTATATTCAGACCATGTTTCTGAATAAAAATCTCGACCAGATTGGGGTATCTGCTGAAGGATATACAGCCAATGCTACACGGGTCATCCTGAATGCTTTATTCTGGCTTGTTATCCTGGCTGCATCTGTGCTTATCTGTGTTTTCAAAAAAGACCTTTGTACCCGACTGCTGACCGTAACCAGTAGTATTCTCCTTGGTATCCAGATTGTAGGATTTGTGTCTTTATTTCTTACAGCAGATGCTTCTGCAATGGCTTACAATGACACCGATGGAGAACTCTCCCTAAGCGGTGCCGGACAATATACACTCTCCTCTAATGAAAATATTATCCTGTTTGTTCTGGATAATTTTTCCAACACCTTCTGGGATGAAGCGCTCGCTTCCTACCCGGATATGACAGATTCTCTTTCTGATTTTACATACTATAATAATGCTGACTGTGCCTACTGGGGAACTTATCCATCACTTGCACATATGCTTACCGGTAATCCTCTGGATACCGGTCTTTCTGTAAACGACTGGTTAAACCAATGCTGGAATAACGATTCCACAAACACATACTATAAACTTCTCGAAAAACACAATTACAAAGTAAATCTGTACACTCCTGTGACCAGTCTTCTTACCGGGACCGATACTCTGGAATTACTTCAGGGGAAAATAGATAATGTAGGAACTGAATCTTCTTCAAGAGAGATTGACTATGAAAAACTCAATAAAACGATGCTGCAAATGTCCTGCTATCGTTTTTTACCTGAATATTTCAAACCTCAATTTGATGTAAATAATTCTCAATATACAAGCATTGTATCTTACCCAGACAATGAAATGATGTATTCCAACTATAGTTTTTATGAAAAACTGCAAGATACCGGATTAAGCCTTGATTCAGCATCCAACTATTTTACGATCCAGCATCTGAATGGCACGCATGAATTCGTCAACGACGAAAACTGCGCTTATGATCCTGATAATGCAACCTGCGCAACAACTGTAAAAGGTATTTTTACAATGCTTGATGCCTACTTACAGCAGCTTAAAGACCTTGGTATTTATGATAACTCAACGATTATCATTACCGCCGATCATGGTTCAGAAGCACGTTCACAGATGATTTTCTTTATGAAAGGAAAAAATGAAACGCACGACTCTATGCAGACAACGAATGCTCCAATCAGCTTGAATGATCTTGTTCCTACCATTGTGGAAGCTATAGGTGAAGATTATGCTCCATACGGTCAGAGTGTCCACGATTTTTCTGCTGACGAGTCCAGGGAACGCAGCGTTTACATCCGCGTAAGAGACGATGCATATCCTGCCGTCAAACGCTTCGATGGCGTGACCGAAGGCGGCATGAATGCTTATCATGTATATACTTATTATGGCACACTGAAAGACCTTGTCTTTCTTTATGACAATGGATATTATACACCTGTACAGGTAATTGATTCCTATTTCTAATGATTACTTAAGGAGATTTTTATGTCATTTAACTCATCTGACTTTTTAATTTTTTTCCCGATTGTGGTATTGATATACTTTCTGATTCCACAAAAGCTGAAAAACTACTGGCTTCTGATTGCCAGCTACTATTTCTATATGTGCTGGAATGCCAAATATGCTCTGATCATTCTTTTTTCTACCATTGTGACATACCTTAGCGGTCTTGCATTGGATACGCTCCAGCAAAGATCTGCTGATCCGCTTATCACGCGGAAGAAAAAAATAGTTGTAGCTATTAGTGTTTTATTAAACCTGTCCCTGCTTTTTTATTTTAAATATATTAATTTTGCAATCGGAATTTTAGGGAATGCACTGTCCGTCTTCCATATACAGCTCAATCTTCCATCTGTCGATATTCTTCTTCCTGTCGGCATCTCTTTCTATACCTTTCAGGCACTGGGATATACGATTGATGTTTACCGTGGAAATACCTGTGCTGAAAAGAATTTTTTTCAGTATGCACTTTTTGTATCATTCTTTCCGCAGCTGGTCGCCGGTCCAATCGAACGTTCCAGCCACCTGCTGCAACAGCTTGCCACACCACATAAGTTTAATTCGGATGAAGCCAAAAGCGGTCTTTTACTGATGCTCTGGGGATTTTTCTTAAAAATTGTACTGGCTGACCGTATTGCAATCTTCGTTGACTGGGTTTACGGTGATTATCACACCTTTGGTGGATGGTATCTGATCGTAGCCACTGCACTTTTTGCCATTCAGATCTACTGTGATTTTGCCGGATACTCTATTATCGCTATGGGGGCTGCCCAGATTCTCGGTATCCGGTTAATGGAAAACTTCCAGTCTCCTTATCTGGCAGTTTCTGTTGCTGACTTCTGGAGAAGATGGCATATTTCCCTGACTTCCTGGTTCAGGGACTACCTCTATATTCCGCTCGGTGGAAGCAGATGCAGTAAATGGCGCAAATATATGAACAAAATGATTATTTTCCTCGTAAGTGGTCTCTGGCATGGTGCCAAAATCTCATTTGTCGTGTGGGGTGGACTTAACGGTCTTTACCAGATCATCGGAGAGATCCTGCAGCCTTTGCGTGATAAACTTGTAAAACTTTTTCGCTTAAACCGCAATTCCATCGGACATAAAGCCGTTCATATTATAGTGACTTTTGTCCTGATTGATTTCACCTGGATATTTTTCCGCGCCAACAGTTTTTCAGAAGCACTCACGATTCTCTCACAGATTATCCATGTACATAATCCATGGATTCTCTTTGATGGATCGCTTTATAATTGCGGACTAAATTCCAAAAACTTCTGCTTTATGCTTTTATGTATTTTGTTACTTTTTGTAACGGATTATTTAAAGCAGAAGAAAATATGTATCCGTGAAATTGTCGCCAGACAGGATGCCTGGTGCCAGGTTCTGATCATAGCATTTTCCGTTGTTTTTATTCTTGTATTCGGAATCTACGGGACTTCCTATGACGCATCCAAATTTATTTATTTTCAATTTTAGAGGTAAAAATAATGAAAAAAATAGTATGCTGCATCAGTTGTGCTGCCATCATTGGTATCTCCGTATTCTATGCCGGACGCCTTTTACAACCTAATTTTACAGTGGATGCTTTCCATGCAATAGAATCTTTTCATTCCATGCCTGAAAATTCATTCGATGTCATTGCCTGTGGTTCCAGCCATGTATATAAAGGATTAAATGTAAATGAAATGACAGAAAAATATGGATTCAGTGCTTATAATTATGGCTGTAACTGGCAATTTCTTAATACCACCACTTTGTTCTTTGAGGACGCCCTAAGAACACAATCTCCTAAAGTGATATTAATTGAAACCTTTAACGTAGACAAAGTTCATGAAGACACAGATCTCAATGGTGAAATTTATTACACAAAAGGCATTTCCGATTTTAAAGGAAAAAGAGAATATTTAGCCCAATGCTTTGGTAAGAATAAGGATCGTTACTTATCTTACTATATCCCATTACTTGCCTTTCACGAAAACTGGACAAACGTTAATTATTACAGTTTTGATTCCGGAACTTCCGTCGAAGAGTATCAGGCAGCGCATGGTTTTTCAGGCAGCGACCATATTGTTCCAACAGTGATCTCCAATCCCGCAACGTTCGAGCAGAAAGAGCTGCCTGATAGTTCTGTCAGATTATTAGATAAAATTGTAAACATCTGCAATGAAAATAATATTCGTCTTATCTTTTATACTGTTCCTTATGAGGGGGAATATAATTATTCAGATGCCATGGCCGAATATGCTGCTGCCAACAACTGCACTTACCTTAACCTGTTTGAACACATGGATGATGTCGGGCTCAACGGTGATACAGATTTTATGGATATCGAACACCTGAATATAAGCGGAGCAACCAAAGTTGCCGACTATCTTGGAGAATATATTGTTTCTCATAATCTGCTCTCTGAGACAGATTAAAAACTCTGTATTTATCATAAGGAGATTTATAATGAGCAAAAGAATTTCTATTTTACATTTTTTATCAAACTATATCATTGTGTTACTCCCAATATTTACACTCTGCGTGATGGGACCTACCGAAATATACTTTGGAAATTATAAAGAGTTAGGCTTTACTTATCAGGAATTCGGGTGGAAATTTTTATTTTTTTCATTTTTAATCACCACCTTATTAACCCTAATTCTTTCCTTTTTACCTGACAAAATTCAGAAATATTTTTTGTCTGTCATTTACTGGATTGGAATTGCAGGTTACCTGCAGACTATGTTTTTAAATAAACAGCTGGATCTGATGGGTGTAAGTGCAGAATCTTATTCGGCTACCCGGATGAAAACCGTTCTCAATGCTTGTTTATGGTTTGTTTTACTTGTTTTAATTTTGTTTTTATTTTTTCATATTAAATTTTCATTATTTAGTTTTTGCACATATGTTTTGCATTTTATTTTGCCAGATTCCTGACTGAAGCACCGGGGAAAAGCCTTCCGTCAACTGTGAACTTATCGATGATCGTTGCTTTGGGATTTTCGATGAGACCAATCAGTTTCTTTGCGGCAAGGTGTCCGATTGTTTCTGTGTCCTGGCACAGCGTTGTCAGCCGGGGCTCAAGGATGCGGGCAAAAGTGAGTCCATCATATCCTGCGATGGAAATATCATCTGGTATCCGAAGTCCTCGTTCGTGGATTTCGTTGATACCGCCCAGAGCAGAAAAATCATCCGGATAAAGAATGCAGGTAGGCGGATCTTTCAGATCAAGAAGTTCTGAGGTTGCCATCGCTGCGGCTTCTGCATCGCGATAGGGGATGACCGGCATATATTCATCAGGTACATCAATCCGTTTTTTCTGGAGAGTTCTGTAAAAACTTCCGAGTCGGCTTCGCGTAACGGAGGAATCTTCTCCGTGAATATAGGCGATCTTTCTGTGCCCCCGTTTCAGAATATAGGAGACGAGATCTTCCATTCCCTGAATATTGTTGGAGACAATTGCGATGCGTCCGTCGAATACGTGGTCGATCGTAACCACCGGAATTTCGGATTGTACCAGCTGCTGTACTTCTTCTGTAAAGAAGTTGATGCAGGCAATTACAACTCCGTCGACTCCCCGGTAGCGGCAGTGATCATAATAACTGATGTGCTGACCGGAAAGATTTCCACTGGTAAATGTGATGTCGTATCCTCTGGATTCAGCTGTGCGCTTAAAACTTTCTAATACATGGTTGAAATAATCATGTGTGAGACCACTCATGGCTTCGTCTACAAAGAGTACACCGAGATTGTGGCTTCGCTTGGTTTTCAGCGACCGTGCTGAGGAATTAGGAAGATATCCCATTTCTGAAGCAGTCTTTAAAATAAGCTGCCGTGTCTCTTCGCTGATATCCGGATAACCATTGAGAGCTTTGCTGACACTTGCAACAGATACGTTGCACTGTTTTGCAATGTCTTTCATGGATACCATATGCATGTCCAGCCTTTTCTGTTTTTTGTTTCTAAATCGTTTTCGCAAGCTCATCGTACATTGTTTTCGGACAATTTTCAAGACATTTTTGTAATATTTGTATAATTTATCCCTGTTGCACAAAAAAGAATTTATAATAATTTATTAATTTCACAA
>OLNY01001615.1_pt1 | contig 17464 bp, 14 predicted proteins | sample 1671981 | NCBI WGS metagenome assembly OLNY01 (sample SAMEA3136632, study PRJEB25190) | human gut metagenome | biome: human gut; feature: human-associated habitat; material: faeces | place: Austria | collected 2013
TGCTCTTCCGATCTCATAAATGATTTGATTTCTTTTAATGGAACACCTAAATCTCTAAGTGTATAGATCATATCAAAAATTTCTAATTGATAAATAGAATAATACCTATATCCATTTTCATGACAAATTTCATCTGGTGATAAAATACCAAGCTTATCATAGTATCTTAATGTCTTTTTACTGATTCTACAGGTTTTCTCCACTTTGCCAATATAATACATTTCACTATTCATATGTCTACCCCCTAGAACTTTAACTAACTATGTTATATTTTTAACTTTCTTTAATATATGAATTTCTTACAATTATTTTTTATTAATACTTTAATATTTGATAAACGAAAATAAGCTGCATTCTGCTAAAATAACCTTAAATCATTCGCACTGCAACCTATTTTACGTATATATATTATTTATTTCCTATAATTCTATCTAATAATTTTTCTAAATCTTCTCTTGAAACATCTACTGGATTTGCCTTTGTACAAATATCTTTTAAAGCAGCATTTAATATTTCCTCTTTTGCGCCTAAAACAATATTTATATCTACACCAAGTTCCATTAAAGTTTGTGGAATATTTAATTTTTTTTGAAGTTCAAATATATTTTTAATTAAATTATTTACCCCAATAACTGTACTATTTGCATTCATATCTAAAAGTTTTGCAAGTCTTGAATACTTTTTCGCAACTTCACTGCATTCTTGCATATATAGTTTATTATCTAATCCTGAATTAAACTCCATAACATAAGGTAGTATTATTGCATTTGCTTTACCATGTGGAATGTGAAGCTTTCCTCCTATAGCATGAGCTAAACTATGAGTAATTCCAAGTCCTGATGAATTAAAAGCCATTCCAGCAAGGCATGAAGCATTATGAAGTCCTTCCCTTGCTTCAATATCATTTCCATTATTATAAGCCCTTAAAATATTATTATAAGCTAATGTTAAGGCTTTCTCAGCTAATGCATCTGAAAAATCAGTTGCTGTATTTGAAACATAAGCTTCAATTGCATGAGTAATAACATCCATACCTGTATCAGCTGTAATGCTTTTCGGAACTGATTTTACAAGTTCTGGATCTAATATTGCTACATCGGGAAGTAGTGATTTATCGGCTAAAGCATATTTTAAATTTTCTTCTTTATTTGTAATTACTGCATACTCAGTTACTTCTGAGCCTGTACCACTCGTAGTTGGTATTGCATAAAATTTAATATCCCTATAATCTGCCTTAAATAAATTTTTGTAATACTCTCTAATGGCTTTTGCTCCATCTATTGATGAGCCTCCACCTAAAGCAATAATAATATCTGCTCCTAACTTTCTTAACTTTTGAACTCCAAAAGCTACAATCTGTACACTTGGATCTGGAACAATATCGCTGTAAATTGAAACTTCACAATTATCTAACTTACTAGCAACCTTATCAGCTATTCCACTAGTTTTCATAAAATTATCACAGATAATAAGAACCTTTTTATTAGATATTTCACTTAATTTATCTAATGCTTTATCTCCAAAATATATCTTAGTATTTATACTAAATTCTTTCATATTTACATTCTCCTTATTTTATAAATTCAAAGATGTAAATAAGCTATCTAATTTCTATTCTAATAATTTGACAAAATTTATTAATTATATTCTATCATATTTTACCCATTTATGAAATGTAATCAATATATTTTTATAATCATATTTAGTAAAGTTTATTTTATTTATCTTTTTTAATAGTAAATAACTAATAACTATAAAAAAAGATATTTACAAGCAATTAACATTCACTTGGAAATATCCTTTTCTAGCTATCTATAAATTTTCCCTTTAAATAATATTATCCAATTATATTTCTTATTTCCTCAATAATTTTTTCAGCTGTTAATCCATACTTCTCCATTAATTCATTAGGAGTTCCTGATTCACCAAATGTATCTTGAATTCCCACCATCTTGACCTTAGTTGGACACTCATTACATACTACTTGTGAAACCATTGCACCAAGGCCTCCTATTATAGAGTGCTCTTCTGCTGTTACTATTCCCTTAGTTTCCTTTGCTGCTTTTATTATTATTTCTCTATCTATAGGCTTAATTGTTGACATATTAATAACTCTTACATTAATACCTTCAATTTCTAAAGCTTTTGATGCTTCTATAGCTTTTTGAACCATCATTCCTGTAGCAATTACTGTTACATCATTTCCTGCTCTAATCTCTGTTCCTTTTCCTATTTCAAACTTATAATCATCACCAAATATATCTTCAGTATTGCATCTTCCAAATCTTAAATAAACTGGGCCATACATTTCTGCTGCTGCCTTTGTCGCTTGCATAGTTTCTCTATGATCTGCTGGTACTATAACAGTCATATTTGGAAGTGAATTCATTAAAGCTATATCTTCAACTGATTGGTGTGATCCACCATCCTCCCCTACTGTTATACCAGCATGAGTTGCTGCTATTTTTACATTAACCTTTGGATAACATATTGAGTTTCTAATTATTTCAAAAGCTCTTCCTGTTGCAAAAACTGCAAATGTACTAGCAAATGGTACACATCCCACATTAGCAAGTCCTGCTGCCATTCCCATTAAATTTTGTTCAGCTATTCCAACATTGAAAAATCTTTCACCAAATTCTTTCTTAAAGTCTGCTGTTTTTGTTGATTTAGAAAGATCCGCATCTAATACTACAACATTATTATTTTCTCTTCCTAATTCAACTAGTGCCATTCCATATGATTCTCTTGTTGCTTTTCCCATTTTTAGATCCTCCTACCCATTTATATCCATTAATGCTTTTTCTCTTTGTTCATTATTAGGAGCTTGTCCATGCCATCCTGCTTCATTTTCCATAAAACTTACGCCTTTACCTTTTACTGTTTTTGCAATTATTACACTTGGCTTTCCTTGAATTCTGTCTATTATATTCATAGCTTCATGTATTTCATCAAAATCATGACCATCACAAGTAATTACATTGAATCCAAAACTTTTAAATTTTTCATCCAAAGGATTTATTCCCATTACCTCTTCATTATTTCCGTCAATTTGAAGTCCATTATTATCTATAATAATTACTAAATTATCTAATTTGTAATGTGCTGCTGCCATAGCAGCTTCCCATACTAATCCTTCTTGAAGTTCACCATCACCTAAAACAGTATATACCTTAGCTGGATTTTTCTTATATTTAAGTCCTAATGCCATTCCAACAGCATTTGATACCCCCTGCCCTAACGAACCTGTTGAAACATCAACCCCTGATATTTTTTTAGCATCCGGATGTCCTTGAAGCATTGCTCCAATTTTTCTTAAATTCTTTAATTCATCCTTAGAAAAGAATCCTTTTTCAGCAAGGACTGCATAAAGAGCTGGAGCTGCATGACCTTTACTTAATACAAATCTATCCCTATTTTCATCCTTAGGATTATTTGCATCTACATTCATCTTTTCATAATAAAGATATGTAATTATATCAGCACAAGATAATGATCCACCCGGATGACCTGATTTTGATTCATATAACATTTCTATAATATTTGTTCTAACATCTTTTGATTTAGAAATTAACATTTCCTTATTCATTTTATCCACCAACCAATCTATCTTATTGTTTTTCTTTCAACTAAATATGGAGTTAAATTAATTATTTGATTTGATTTATTTTTCTTATTTATTTCATTCATTAATAATTTACAAGCTTCTTCTCCCATCTTATATATAGGCTGGGCTATAGTAGTTAATTCAGGTTCAATAAAAGAACAAATTCCTATATTATCATATCCTAATATTCCTATATCATCGGGTATAGAATATCCTTGCCTTAGTAGGTATTTCATACCACCAATAGCCATAACATCACTGCTATAAAATATAGCATCAATTGTTTTATTTTCATTTATTAATTTTTCTGTTGCTCTTATTCCACCTTCTAATGAAAACTCGTCTTCTAATACAAGCTCTTCATTAAATATATTATTTTCCTTTGCTGTCTCACAAAAGTACTTCAATCTTGAATTAGCTAGTACTCCCTTATTACTTCCTCCAACAAAAGCTATATTTTTATATCCCTTTTCAATTAGGTACTTTACACCAAGCTTAATTCCATTTTTATTATCACAAAATACACCGTTAATATTATCTTGTTCATCAACCTGTCTATCTAAAATTACAAAAGGAATATCGTTATTTTTTAATAACTCTGTTGATTTGTTTTTTTCTCCACTTGATGCAATTACTACTCCATCTATAAGCTTACTTATAAGCAGCTTTACGTATTCATCTTCCTTACTTCCACTATTAAAAGTATTACAAAGTATCATACTATACCCATACTTTTCTGCCTCTGCCTCAATTGCCTTTGCCATCTCTGAGAAAAATGGATTTTCTATATCTGGAATTATAAAACCAATAGTGTAACTTTTCTTAGTACTAAGACTTCTAGCTAGTGAATTAGGTATATAATTTAACCTTTTTGCTGCTTCAAATATTCTATTTCGCGTTTCTTCTGATACATTTATATCTTTTTTATTTAATACCATAGATACTGTCGTTTTCGATAAACCTACCTCTTTTGCAATATCTAATAGGGTTGTTTTACTCATAATCTACACCTCATACTTTTACTATTATCCCCTACACCTTATATTACACTATTTTAATAAATTGCGAATCAATTTATTAAGTTAAAGGTCTTCGGCCAGGTAAAGTTTTTGAACATTACTTTGCTACTTCAAAAAGGTAAATGTTGACTATTTTAACGTTAAAAGCCCTTCGCCTAGTTAGTGAAGAAACTTCTTACGAAATTTCATAAAATATATATATTCAAATAAATTACAAAGCAATTTCCTCCTTAACTTTTTACCGTTTGCTTTAGCAAACATTTACCCGTGATTAATTAGCGAAAGCCATATTAATCGCTTTAACTTGTCCGTTAGGCCCTTAACTTTTATTTTACTTCGCAATTTTATTTACTTACAACCTTAAGGTCTGCTGCAATTTCTTTATCTACGGATTCTCCATTATATATTTTTTCTGCAAGCTGTACTCCAAGTGCTCCAATTAAGTCTGGCTGTTGCGCTACCGTTGCTTTCATTTCACCTTTTTCAATAGCATCTAAAGCATCATCTCCACCATCAAATCCTATAACCATTGCATTTATATTACTAGATTTTATAGCCTTAGCTGCACCTAATGCCATTTCATCATTATGAGCAAATACTACTTGTATATCCTTATTACCTTGTATTATATTTTCCATAACTGAAAGACCTTTTTGTCTATCAAAATCAGCTGCTTGACTTGATACAAAATTTACATTTGACTTGTCATCTAAAACACTATGGAAACCTGCACCTCTATCTCTTGTAGCTGAGGCTCCTGGAATACCTTGAAGCTCTACTACATTAATATTTTCTGTAGCACCTAATTGTTCCAAAGCAAATTCAGCTGCCATAGCTCCACCTTTAATATTATCTGAAGCTATATGACTTGTTACTTCTCCTCCATTAGCTTGTCTATCTAATGTTATTACTGGAATATTACTTTCATTTGCAATTTCTACTGCTTTAATAACAGCATCACTATCTGTTGGATTTATTAATAATGCTACAACTCCTAATTGTATTAAATCTTCAACATTAGATCTTTCCTTAACAGGATCATCTTGTGAATCTAAAACTATTAATTCATATCCTAATTTTTCTGCTTCCTTTTCAGCTCCATTTTTCATGCTTACAAAGAAAGGATTATTTAAAGTTGATAATACTATACCTACCTTTTTACTATTTTCAGTTTTCGAGCAGCCCATAAATGAACTCATTGCCATAACAGTTACTAACCCTAAAGCTAATATCTTCTTTATACTTTTCATAGTATGTCCTCCTTAATCTGTAGCCTATGCTTTCTTTCTGCTCTTTTTATCTAATAATACAGCTATTAAAATAACTAGTCCTTTTACTATTGATTGATAGAATGGTGATACATTCATTAAGTTTAATCCATTGTTTAATACACCTATAATAAGTGCACCTATTAAAGTTCCTGTTATTCTTCCTTCGCCACCTGCTAATGATGTTCCTCCAATAACAACAGCTGCTATTGCATCTAATTCAAAACCTGTTCCTGCATTTGGTGAAGCTGATCCTATTCTACTTGCTATGATAACCCCTGCAATTGATGATGCAAACCCTGAAATAACATATACAAGTGTTTTTATTTTAGTTGTATTTATACCTGATAATCTTGCTGAATCTTCATTTCCACCTAAAGCATATAAATATCTTCCAAATCTTGTTTGTGTTAAAACATATATAGCTATTACTAAAACTATTACAGTAATGATAACTGGGATTGGAATGAATCCTAACTTTCCGTTACCTATGTTTACGAAATTTTCTGGTAATTTAGATATTGGTGTACCATTTGTAAATACTAATGTTGCTCCCCTAAATATTGTCATTGTTGCAAGTGTTGCGATAAATGCTTGTAATTTACCTTTTGATATTAAAAGACCATTAATTAATCCTATTACTATACCAACTATACCTGCTGCTAAAACTGCTAAAAATACATTGTTAGTTGATTTAATTATAGATGCTGCAAATGCACCACTTATAGCAACTGTTGAACCTACTGATAAGTCTATTCCACCAGTTAAGATAACAAAAGTCATACCAACGGCAATTATTGCATTAGTTGAAACTTGAGTAAAAACATTAGTTATATTTGATAAAGTCATAAATGCTGGTGATACAAAAGTTATTACTACGCATAGTAAAACTAATCCTATAAGAGATTTATATTTATCTAAATTTTCCTTAAATTTGTTATTCATTTTAAATTCCTCCCACCTATTAATTCATACCTACTGCTAATTTCATAATAGTTTCTTGTGAAGCTTCTTCTCTACTTAGCTCACCTGATATTTTCCCTTCGCTCATTACCATAATTCTATCACTTATTCCTAAAACCTCTGGTAAATCTGATGATATCATTATTATTGCTTTACCTGATGCTTTAAGATCGTTCAATAATTCATATATTTCCTTTTTAGCACCTACATCTATACCTCTTGTTGGCTCATCTATTATAAGAACTTCTGGTGATAACATAAGCCATTTAGCCAAAATTACCTTTTGTTGATTTCCTCCACTAAGATTTTTGATTAGTTGATTTCTATTTGGAGTTTTTATATTTATTTTTTTAATATAATAATCAACATCATCATTAGCTTTTTTCATATTAATAGACTTAAATGAATTTTCATATTTTTTAAGATTTGATAATACCATATTATCAGCTACTGATAATCCAAGAACACATCCTTCTTTTTTTCTATCCTCTGATAAATAGCAAATACCATAATCTATAGCTTCTTGAACGCTTTTAATATTTATTTCTTTTCCTTTTAATTTAACTGTTCCTTTATCCCTTTTATATTCTCCAAATATTACTTTTGCAAGTTCAGTTCTTCCTGAACCCATAAGTCCTGCAACCCCTAATATTTCTCCTTCTCTTACACTAAAGCTTGCATCATTAACACCCGCTCTTGAAGTTACATTTAAAACTTCAAGTATTTTACTTCCTTTTTTAGTTTCTCTATAAGGGAATTGATCTTCTATAGTTCTTCCAACCATCATTGAAATTAATTTATCATTATCAATGTCTTTTATTAATGCATTTCCAGCATATTTACCATCTCTCAAAACTTCAACCCTATCACAAATTTCAAATATTTCTTCCATTCTATGAGATATGTAAATTATAGCAATCCCTTTTTTCTTTAAGTTATCTATAACTTTAAATAAACTTTTTGTTTCTACTTCTGTTAATGCAGTAGTTGGCTCGTCCATTATTATTACTCTTGCATTTTTAGTTAATTCCTTTGCAATTTCAACCATTTGTTTTTCACCAACGTTAATACTACTTACCAATCTATTTGGATCTATATTACACCCTATTTGTTCTAGGAAAAGCTTACTTCTCTCTACTAATAATTTTTTATTAATTCTTCCGGTAGCCTTATTAAACTTTTCATTTCCTAAAAATATATTTTGTGCAACTGTCAAGTTATTAATAACACTCATTTCCTGATGTATTATTGTAACACCATACTCTTCAGCTGATTTTATTCCTTTTATTTTAGCTTCTTGACCATCTATGAATATCTTACCTTCATCTTTTTGATAAACTCCACTTAATATTTTCATTAATGTAGATTTACCAGCTCCATTTTCACCCATTAAGGCTGTAACTTCGCCTCCATAAGCTGTTATGTGCACATTATCTAATGCCTTAACACCAGGGAATATTTTTGATACTCCCTCCATCTTAAGCATTGGTATTTTTTTATCCATATTAAATACCTCCCTTTAACTAAAATACAACTCCTGATTTTAAAATTATATTTGCATATGGTGTTTGTTCACCAGTTCTCACTACCGCTTTACATTCTTTTAATTTACCCTTTAATTCCTCATGTGATATAAATGTTATTTTTACATCACCTATAATATTTTTTATTTCATTAAGTGTATTAGGACTAACTTCTTTAGTTTCTTGTGCTATTAGTACTTCTTCTACCTCTAACTCCATAAGAGTTACTTTTAATGTTTCTAAAAATGTTGGAATACCAGCAACTAATGCTAAATCTATTCTTTCAGTTTCATTTGGTATAGGTAATCCACAATCTCCTATGGCTAACATATCTGTATGCCCCATTTTTGAAATTACTGAACTTAAATTACTATTTAATAGTGATGTTTTTCTCATGATTAATCCTCCCCATAAATTTCTTCTATTTCTTTTAAATATGGAATTGATGGTTGTGCACCTTTTCTTTGAACTGATATTGATGAAACCTTATTTCCAAAGTTAACTGCCTTTATTAAATTTTCTTTATTAATATTTTTAAAATCTAACTTTGAACTTAATCCTCCAATAAAACTATCCCCTGCTGCTGTTGTATCTATTGCATTTACTTTATATGCTGGTACTAATTCACAGAAATCTTTTCCTATTACTGCTGCTCCTTTAGCTCCTAGAGTAATTACTGCAAATTTAACTCCCTTTTCTAAGAATACTTGTCCTGCCTTATTTGCATCTTCTAAAGTTTCAACTGTTATTCCTGTTAATACTTCAGCCTCTGTTTCATTAGGCACTATAATATCTGTTACTTTTAAAAGTTCCTCATTTATTTTCTTTGCTGGAGCTGGATTTAATATTGTTATTTTTTCAAACTCTTTAGCTCTCTTAAATGCTTTTAACGTCATTTCTTCTGATGTTTCAAATTGAGATATTAATATATCTGATTCTTTAATTTTTTCTACTGAAGCTTCAATTTCATACTCATCAATTGTCATATTTGAACCTGATACAACTATTATTGAGTTATTTCCATTTTCATTGACCATGATAAGAGCCATTCCAGTTGCTTCTTTTTTATCTTCAAAAACATATTTTACATTTATATTATCTTCTTCTAATTTACCTTTTAGAATTTGTCCGTTCTCATCTTTCCCTATTTTGGCTATCATAGCAACTTCAGCGCCACACCTTTTAGCTGCAACAGCCTGATTTGCTCCTTTTCCCCCCGCTATCTTTTCAAATGATTTTGATAAAATAGTTTCTCCTACTCTTGGTATATTATTTACTTTTACAACTAAATCCATATTCATACTTCCAAGTACACATACTTTATTCATAAATTCATCTCCTCTATTTATCCCCACTGATTCTTTACTGAATCGGTTTACTGAATCGGTTAACTATATAATACACCCTATGTAAACGTTTTGCAATAGTTTTGTTATTTTATTTTATATTTCAATTACTTTTGTTATAAAAAAGGATGTTTTCAAGCATATAAAATAAACTTAAAAACATCCATTTATAAATTTATATCATTATATTAACTACTTTCTTAAAACTCTTTATAGTTCTAGGTAATTAATAATCTTAGTTTCTCCTAAATTCATATTCTTAATCTTAATTTTATTCTCTCTAACTTCCTCTTCTCCAATTAAAATTACATTATTAACTCCTATTTTATTAGCATAATTCATTTTTTTCTTTAATGAATTCTCCTCAAAATATAAACTTACCTTATATCCCTTACTTTGCAAATAACTTAATACTTCACCAGAATATTCTATTGTATCTCCAATTTGTAATATTAAATAATCCAACTTATTTCCTATATTATATTTATTTATAAATCCAATTTCTTTTAATACAAAAAATAGCCTAGTAATTCCTATAGATATACCTACTCCTGGTAATATATTATTACTATAATTTTCTGCTAAATTATCATATCTTCCACCAGAACAAATTGATCCATAACTTTCATTTTCAACTAATATTGTTTCAAATACCGTTCCTGTATAATAATCTAATCCTCTTATAATTTTTAAATTGATTTCAAATTCATTTTTCTCTACACCTAATACGCCTAATATTAAACTAACTTTCTTTAGCTCATTTACTCCTTCAATAAAATAATCATTTTCAACATCAAGGTTAGAAAGTTTTTCTAATACTTCTTCAGTTGAACCACTAATATTTATTATTTTACTAAGATAATTTCCTTTCTCAATTCCTATAATTTTATTTATTTCTTCATTAAATATATCTTTACCAACCTTGTCATACTTATCAATTAGTATCATTACCTCATTAACATTTTCTATTTTTAATTCACTTAATATACCTTTTAGTATTTTTCTATTACTTATTTTTTCAATGATCACACCAAATGCATCATATGGTGCAATTCCCATATCCGCAACCATATATAATGCAACTCCCATTGATGCCATTAACTGGGCGAGTACAAGCGCAATTATACGAAGCGGAAGAGACATCTCTATCTGTACTACATCCTGTACCAGCCAACAAACAAAATCTGCGATATATCCGACAAAAATCATATTAATGATAGTTCCTGCACCAATGCAGTGCCTTGCCTGGAAAAATACTATTACAAGAATCACTGCATTCATCAATAACTGCCATGTTCCAAAACTCCAGCCGATAAATCCACTGATTCCAAGATTCATTGCACTGAAAGGATCTACGCCAAACCCGGACAAACGAAGGAAAGACACACACAGACCAATAAACAAGATTCCTAAAATCATCATCCCAGCCCGTTTTGTTATTTTCATTGTTCTTCTTTCCTCCTACTCCTTTTTCCCTTTTAACATATATATTCTTGATTCAAAATCCGTACACGGGACAGCATCTCCCGGCACTTCTCCTACTGTTACATCAGAAGTGATAAGTCCAAAGTTCATCAGCTCATCTCCATAATTTTCTGTATGATTCCAGACATTTTCATAAAGCATATCCGGATTCAGTCCCTGTAAACGGACACGACTATACGGTTGATTAACTCCATTTAACACACGGTAATAACCTACAATCGCAAGTGTACGATCTTCATTGGTCACCATCCAGACGGTTTCATTTCCATCAAACGGACTCTTCAATCTGTAAAATGTTCCGAACTGCAACACTTCTCTGTATTCTTTCATAAATACAATCTGTTCTTTTACTTCTTTGATTTCTTCCTCTGTTAATTTATTTCCGATTTCACATGATGCAAAACCGCACTGCGGACTTAGGCAAAGTCTTTCAAGCGGAACATACTTTGCCGCCTCGTGTATTCTCTTGATAACATCTTCTTCGTTTTCAAGTTTAGGCGACTTAGTTGTGATTAAGCCCAAAACAACTTTTTTATCGCTTGATACCTTTGCAAGAGGTTCAAAACCGCCCGAACGCTCATCATCATATTCAAGAAGAAGTGCGTCAACATTTTCTCTTGCAAAAACATAATCCGCAACAGGGTCATATGCACCGCTTGTGAAATATGTTGAATGATAGTTACCACGGCAAATATGAGAAGTAATCACCATATCAGCCGGCTTATTTTCAAGTGCAAGATTGTTTACCTTTAGAAGCTGTTCCTTAACGGTTTCAATATCAATGCCAAGTGACTGGTATCTCTGTGCTGCCGCATCACCTACAACCGCACCCCAAGTACAGTCGTCAAGCTGAAGATTACGGCAGCCTGCATCGTAAAATTGCTTTATAACGTCACTGTAAGCCGCCGCAATATCTTTAATCAATTCGTCATTGTCAGCATAAAACTTTCTTGTACCCTCAATATTATTCGGCACAATAAATTGTTGGAAAGTTTGAGCCGGTGCAGGAATAGTGTATTTGGCAACTGTATTCTCATCCTCAAATTGCTTTAAAAATTTAAAGTATTCAACAAACGGATGTGCCTTTGCCTTGATTTTACCAACCAAATATGTATCGTCAAGTTTTGCAAGTTCCGCATCAAACTTAACTCCGTTTCCCGTGTCCTCATGCTCAACGCCCTCAAATCCCCACATAAAATCAAGGTGCCAGAAAGTTCTTCTGAACTCGCCGTCTGTGATTGCGTGGAAACCAAGTTCTTTTTGCTTTGCTACTAATTTAGTTATTTCTTCATTTACAATTTTATCGTATTCGTCTTTTTGTATCTCTCCGTTTTTTAACTTTTCCTTTGAATCTTTTAATATCTGCGGTCTTAAAAAACTTCCTACAAAATCGTATCTAAACGGTGTCTTTAATGTACTCATAATAAACTGTCCTTTCTTTCTTTGATGAATACAGTTTATCATATAAGTACCGTTTTGAAAAATACTTATAAACCGCATTTATTCATAGTTTCAACCTATGGACAAATATATTTTTAAAAATATATCAATGTGGCATTGCCGCATAGCTTTTATCAATCGTGATTACACAGTAATATGTAGGATATTTTTCCTTTACCATATCATTTATCGCTTTCTTGACTTCCTTGTCGGTCATATCCATATTATGCGGAACAACGCAGTCAAATATAACGTTTGTGTGCGTAATACCATACACTATACGCAAGTCATGAATTGTCAGACGTTCATCAATCTCTTTTACCTTTTCACCAATCCAAATTCTAAGGTCGTTCACTGTATTGTCCTTTGTCGAAATCGGGTCAAAATGCACAATCATATGAAGTCCTTCATCATTCATAAAATCACGTTCAATATTATCTATGACGTCATGATTTTTCATAGCATCGCCTTCCGCCGCCATTTCAACATGCACACTTGCAAATTGTCTGCCGGGTCCGTAGTCGTGTACCATTAAGTCGTGAGTACCCAAAACACCGGGATAGCTTAAAATCTTTTGACGAATTTCTTCAACCTGTTCGTCCTCCGGTGCTTTTCCGAGCATAGGGTCAAGCGTGTCTTTTACAAGTCCGAAACCGCTGTACAAAATAAATACCGCCACACCAAGACCCATCCAGCCGTCAAGCTCAAAGCCGACAAAATGCGATAATATCGCCGCAACCAACACTGCGCCTGTCGTTATAACATCATTACGGCTGTCTGCCGCCGTTGCTATAAGCGTGTTTGAGTTAATCATTTTACCTGTTTTCGTATTAAACAATGCCATCCACGTTTTAAGCAAAATCGAAAACGCAAGCACACCGACAGTAACCCAGCTGAATTCAACCGCTGACGGATGAAGCACCTTATCCAAACTGCTTTTAAACAGTTCAACGCCGATTACCATAATAAGTACGGCAACCATAAGTCCCGACAGATATTCATATCGTCCGTGACCGTAAGGGTGTTCTTCATCTGCCGGACGGCTTGCAAGTTTAAAACCAAGCAGACTGATTATGCTTGATGACGCGTCGGATAGGTTGTTTACCGCGTCGGCAGTGATAGAAACAGACGCAGACAGTGTTCCGACAATCAGTTTGCTTATGAACAGTATCGCATTGCACACTATTCCGACTGTGCTTGAAAATTTACCGTATGCCGTACGCACATCGGAATTTTGCGTGTTTTCATAGTCTTTTATAAATCTTTTTATAAGTAGTTTTGTCATCTATGTCACCCAATCTTTATAACATAATCATTCTCTTTCAATACGTCAAGTGCCTTTTGAAAAAATTCGTTCTTTATAAGTATATAGTCAGTGTTGTACGTTGATACCGCAAAAATCGGTATTTTTGCATTTGCTAAAATGTCCGCAGCTCTCGCAAGTATTCCCGTGAGTGAAAAATCAAGTATACCCTCGATTCTGAACGCTCTCCAACCGCTGTCACATACAATCGTATTTTTCGGAACAAACTCGCTTGAGCATACAAGTGATAATTCCTCGTCAGTCTTGCCGACAAAGCAAAACTCGTCATTAAAGTTCACTTCCGTAACATCGTTTATCTTGCATACCGCAAATTCTTTGTCTATTACCTTTATATCCATTTTTATCCCCTCAATTATTGTTTCTAATCAGTATAGCACATTTTGTTGCCAACTGCAACAAAAAAAGAGTCAAAGGCTCTTTTTTATTTTCTGTGTCTTTTTATATGAATAATCTCAATAAAATATTTATACTGTCTGAACAAAATCAATCCGATTACATACACACCGCCCATAATTGCCAATTTAATAACGGCATTTATTGTTATACCGACGATATTTGTTGCGTCAATAGTAGCGTAACGCGTCAAAAAACCCGCAATGCAAACCATAACCGCAATACACACGTCCGGAATAAAACTTTTCAGAAATTTCAAAAAGCTAAATCCAAACGTCATTTTTATAAGCATAAAATATGAAATCATAAAATTAATATTATATGAAATCATTGCATTTCTTGCGACTGTGCTAATATCGCCGAAAACAATTCCGAGTACAATACCTATCAAAGTAGTCGACGATGACAAAACGCCCGTTATAAAAAGATTTTTCGTGTTGCCAAGGCTTTGGAATATCGCACCGGAGCTTGAATTTACCACCTGTGCCCAAACCGAAAGACTAAGCATCGCAAGGCAAGGAATTGCCGCCGCCCAATGCTCACCGAACATCATACAGATAATCTCATATGACGCAAAATACATATACGCACCGACAAACAATCCGAGCAATGAAAGTATCTTGACAATCTTCATATAATTCTCATATATATACGCCTTATCGTCCTGATACTCCGACAAAATCGGGTGTATAACAGGTGTTATGACGTGCGTCAAATTTTGTTCGGGATAAAGTGCAAGTTTATATGCCTTGTCGTAATATCCAAGCTGTGTATCGCCCATAAACTTCGCCACAAGCAAATTATCGGCATTTCTTGCAAAGTAGTTAAACACGTTAAACGCAAACTGATATGACGAAAACGAAAAAATCTTCTTCACACTGCCGAAATCACATTTAATTCTAAGTTTTATCCTTGTACTGCTGTAATTCCATATAAAATTGACCATAACCTGTATAATAGACTGTGCGGCAAGTGCGTAATATTTCAGTCCGAGTTTTGCCAATACAATCGCTATACCGCTGCTTACAACAGTTGTGGTAATCATACGAAGTCCGATACGCACGAACTTTTTTTCTTTCATTAAAAGTGCGTTCGGCACCATATTCATTGTCGAAAAAAACAAAGACACCGAAAGCAAGCACCCTATCGGTATGTACACGCTGTTGCCGTAAAATTTAGACAACGGCACAGAAAAAATCGCAAAAATTATTGAAAGCCCTACCGCAACATATAAATTAAAAGTGAATATATTCGACACATCATAGTCGCTAAGCTCCTTATTCTGAATAACGGCAGTGCCTATCCCCATATTCGCAAGCACCGAAAAAAACGTGGTAAAAACGGTCATTACACCGATTACCCCGTAATCTTCCGGTAAAAGTATTCGCGCCAAAATAGCACTGAAACCAAGCTGCAATATAACACAGCTGTAATTTGCGGCAGCATTTATAAACGCCGCTTTTTTGATTGATATATTTTTAACATTATTTTTTATCATCCATGTTTCAACTCCCTGTATATAATATATACACTAAAATTCAACTTGTCAAACATATTTTTTCTGACAAAAAAGACAGATGAAACGGTTTAAATTTCATCTGTCTTTTTATCAGTCCATAGTTACAGTAGGCGGAATTTGTCCGCTGTAAACAGGTACGTCAAACGATAATGTTGCGTCTGTGAATGACGAGAATATCTTTTCAATGCTTACCGCCTGCTTAACCGCCCAGCCAATATCCGTTGCATATTGGTGAGTACCCGGATTTTCAGGGTTCCAAAGCATTTTATAAAGTGTGTTCTGTCTGCCATCCGAACTGTTCACATAGTTTTCGCTTATCCACTTTGCACCGCCCTTAATAGCCGACTCTACACTCGTCCAGCCTTGACTGTATGCTCTCTGTGAACCGTTTCCGACAGGGTTTGCGTCATATGCACCGATACCGAACAAGTTATAAACGGTTGTGCCGTTGACCTCAACACCTGTTGCAAGCTGTGAAGTACCGTTTCCGGACTCAAGGCAAGCATGTGCAACAAGGTAAACCTCGCTGACGTTATATTCTTTAGCCGCCTCAATGAATGCCGCTCCCATTCCTTTCATTACACCCTTATCGGCAAGATAATTATTAAGCGTTTCTTCGCTGACATTATTCGGTTTTGAAAGGTCAAGGAACTGATATTTATATGCGTCCGTATAGAAACTGTTCGGATTCATATATTCCGCTGTTTCGGACTCTGTCGCATATGACATTCCGCCGTTTCTCCAAATTTTCGGCGGTGGGTTCAAGCCCATCTGTATTCTTATAATCTGTGGGAATGATATGTCATATGACGTGTATGTTACAGTTCCCTCCGTATCCAAATCAGAAACTTCATCATTCAAATTGAATGGGTCTTTTGCGTCCGATTCGGTTACGTTGACAGTAAACGTCTGTTTCTTTCCGTTAGTCGTTTCAACCGTTATATTCGCCGTACCAACGCTGACACCGCGTATTCTGCCCGCTTGACTTACTGTCGCTATCTTTGTATCGTCACTCGACCATTTAAGCGTTTTGTTTCGTGCGTTTGACGGTGAAACGGTTACTATCGCGTTAACACTGTCGCCGACTTTTATCGTCATTGCGTCAGTATTTTTTACGGATAAAGTCTGTACGTCAACGTATGAATTTACGACATTTACAAAGCACTTCGCCTCAAAGCCTCCGTCCTCCGTTGTTGCCGTTATCTCCGTCATACCGACGCCGACAGGCTTTACTCTGCCGTTTTCGTCCACACGTGCAATCTTTGTATTTTTAGATTTCCATGTTATGTTTTGGTTCGTTGCGTTTTTCGGGAATATTTCTGTCTGTAAAAGTTTGCCCTCACCGCCTGTGTAAAGCGTTATTGTGCTTGTCGGCATAAATATACCCGTTACAGGTTGTCTTACCGACAAAGTAGCGGTTGCACTCTTTTTTTGACTGTACAACATTGCCGTTAATTTCGCTTTACCTGGATTTTGTGCCGTTATATTACCGCCACTGTCAATCTTTGCAATATTATCATCAGACGATTTCCAAGTAATTTTTTTATCGGGTAAATTTATCGGATAAACCTTTGCTT
>OLNY01001616.1_pt1 | contig 17443 bp, 9 predicted proteins | sample 1671981 | NCBI WGS metagenome assembly OLNY01 (sample SAMEA3136632, study PRJEB25190) | human gut metagenome | biome: human gut; feature: human-associated habitat; material: faeces | place: Austria | collected 2013
TTTTTTGGGAGAACGACAAATAACAAGGAGGAACTGAAATGGCAAAGAAACCTGTTATCACTGCCAAAGAGGCAGCGGCTATGATCCCCAACGGCGCCACCATTATGTGCGGCGGCTTCCTGGCCTGCGGCCAGGCCAGAGCAATCGTCAAGGAGCTGGTAGCTCTGGGCACCAAGGACCTGACCTTAATCGCCAACGATATGGGCCGCGCAGTGGGCCCCCAGGGTGAGGAGTTCTTCGGTATCGCGGAGCTGATCCACAATCATCAGGTCAAGCGCGTTATCGCCACTCACGTTGGCATGACCCCCGAGGTCGGCCAGCAGCACACCGAGGGCACTCTGGAGGTCAATCTGCTGCCCCAGGGCACCCTGGCTGAGTGCATTCGCGCCGCCGGCGCCGGCCTCGGCGGTGTGCTGACCCCCGTGGGCATCGACACCCTGGTGGAGGAGAGCCCCTTCTGCCTGGGCCGCAAGACCGTTGATGGCAAGGACTATCTGCTGATGAAGCCCATCCATGCGGACTTCGCCCTGCTGGGCACCTATAAGTGCGACGAGTTCGGTAACTGCTGGTACAAGGGCACCATGCGCAACTTCAACGTTGTCATGGCCACTGCCGCCGATACCGTTATCGCCGAGACCGAGTATCTGGTTCCCGTGGGCGAGATCGAGCCCGAGAATATCCACACCTATGGTATGTGTGTTGACTACATCGTGGAAGGAGAAAGAAAGTAATGGAAAAGAGCGAGATCAAAGGCTTTATCGCCAAGCGCTGCGCCAAAGAGCTGAAGAACGGCGACGTTGTCAACCTGGGTATCGGTCTGCCTACCCTGATCCCCAACTATCTGCCCAAGGATGTGGAGCTGATCATCCATGCTGAGCTGGGTATCGTCTCCGCCGGTAAGTCCCCCAAGGAAGGCGACGCCAACTATGATCCCTACCACGTGGTGGACGCCGGTGGCTCTCCCTCCTCCGTGGCTTTCGGCGGCGGTTTCATCGACTCCGCTTCCAACTTCGGTCTGATCCGCGGCGGTCACGTGGATGCCTGCTTCCTGGGCGCTCTGGAAGTGGATGCCCAGGGCAACCTGGCCAACTGGATCATCCCCGGCAAGAAGATGCCCGGCATGGGCGGCGCCATGGACCTGTGCGTCGGTGCCCGCAAGTGCATCGTCTGCATGGAGCACACCGCTAAGGGCAACCCCAAGATCTTTGAGAAGTGCCGTCTGCCCCTGACCGCTTCCCACTGCGTCAACAAGATCATCACCGAGATGTGCGTGCTGGAAGTCACCGAGAACGGCCTGGTCATGACCGAGATCAATCCCGAGTTCACCGTCGAGCAGGTGAAGGCTGCCACCGCTGCCCCCATCACCGTCGCCGAGAGCCTGAAGTCCATGATCGACTGAGCTTCCTGCCAGTCAGCTGCATTTCATTAAGAACGCCCCGATGTCACGGCATCGGGGCGTTTAGCTTGTCAAAAAAGGGCGGCGTCCTTTTTTGACAAGCTGAGGCCCGCAGGCGAAAGCCTGCGGGCCTGTGTTATGCTGCGATAATCTGATAAGCCTTACCCGTTGGGCAGGGACTTCACGGTGACGGTAGTATGAGCCACCAGCTTGTTCCCGGCATAAACGTGGATGAAGTAGGTGCCGGTGCTGTTGTGCTTGGCCAGGTTTGCTGCGGCCACCCAGGCGCCGCCGATGTTCTCGGCCTTGTACCAGGTAAGATCATCCTGACCGCCTGCGCTGCTCCACACGGCGAAGCGCACGTTGCTGTATCCGGCAGCGCTGTACAAACGCAGCCGCATCCAGTTAAAGTCGTCGGTAACAATGGCTTGGGCGCTCTGCTGCGGCGGCATACCGTGTACATTGGCGGTGGTGTGGGCCACCAGCTTGCCGTCGGCATACACATGAATGAAGTAGCCGCCCAGGGTCTTGTGGTTCAGCAGGTTCACACCGGCGGACCAGGTATTGCCGTTGAACCGTCCGTCATACCAGACCAGGTCATCCTGACCGCCTGCGCTGCTCCACACGGCGAAGCGTACCTTGCCGTACTTGGCGGCGGTGGTCAGCGCCAGCTCGATGGCGGCGTTGTCCGAGGAAACTGTGGCTGTCAGGCCGGTCTTGACGCCGGGGGCAGCGGGAGGCAGGCTCTTGACCTGGGCGGTTGTGTGGGCCACCAGGGTCTTGCCGCTGTACACATGGATGAAGTAGGTGCCGGTGCTGTTGTGCTTGGCCAGGTCCACGTTATAGGTCCAGCGGTTGCCGCCGGCAGACTTAGCGGTGTACCAGGTCAGGTCGTCCTGGCCGCCTGCGCTGCTCCACACAGCAAAGCGGATGCCGCTGTAGCTGCGGACAGCGTCCAACTGGATGGACATGGTGCGGCAGTCGGCAGATACCTGCGCGGTGACGGTATCAGGCGTCGGGAGCTTGGCCACCTGGGCAGTGGTGTGGGCCACCAGCTTGCTGCCGCTGTACACATGGATGAAGTAGGTGCCGGTGCTGTTGTGCTTGGTCAGGTCCACATCATAGGTCCAGCGGCCGCTGCCAGCGGACTTGGCAGTGTACCAGGCCAGATCGTCCTGACCGCCTGCGCTGCTCCACACGGCAAAGCGGATGCTGCTGTAGCTGCAAGCAGTATCCAGCTGCACAGACATGGTGCGGTAATCGGCGGACACCTGGGCAGTGACACTGTCAGGAGCCGGGAGCTTGGCCACCTGGGCGGTGGTATTGCCGATGAGCCGGTTCTGGCCGGAGTCGGAGGAATAGGCGTGAATGAAGTAGGAACCGGTGCTGTTGTGGTTCACCAGGGGCACCGTATAGGTCCACTGACCACTGCCGTTCTTCTTGGCAGTGTACCAGGTCAGATCATCCTGTCCGTTCGCGCTGCTCCACACAGCGAAACGCACGTTGGAGTGGGCGTGGCCGTTGCCTGCGTCCATGGTCACCGTCATGGTGCGGCACTCACTGTCCACCACAGCGGATACGGAGTGGCGCTTGGCAGGGGTGCTGGAGCTATGGGCCGCGCCGCAGTAGCGGCAGACGTATCGTACCTGGCCGGCGCTGACGCAGGTGCTGGAGTCGCTCTTGACCACATCCGTATGGCCCACGGTGTGGGTATTCTGGAAGGTCAGGCCGCCCAGCAGCTGGCCGTGGATGCCGTGGTTGTACACATGGACCAGGTAGCGGCCCACCACATTGTACTTGCACATAGGCACCCGGATGGTGTAGGTGCCGTCGCCGTTGGCGGTGGCATTGTACCACACCAGGTCATCCTGGCCGTCCTGCTGGCTCCAGGCAGCGGCCATGATGTTGCCGTAATTCCTGCCCTGGCCGGAGGGCGGCGTGATGGTGACCACGATCTCCTTCTCGTCGGCGGACAGACGGCCCCGAACCAACTCATACAGACGGCCATCCGCACCGAACTCGTACCAGGTTCGGCCGATCAGGCGGCGGCCGGTGTACATAACGCCGAAGTCATCACCCATATCGGAGGTCTCGAAGTAGTAGGTAGCGTTGCCGATGTCCTTCCAGCCGGAAGCAATGCGGCCGTTTTCAAAGTACAGAGTCTTGCCGTCGTCGCGCTTGACAAAGCCCGTGGGGCCGCTGACCACCACGCCGTCGTCAAAGACGAACTGCTTGCCGTACAGGGTCACCTTTCCGTCGTAGGCCACACCGTTCTTGTCAAAGCAATACACCTCAGGGTCGATGACGAACCAGCCGGTGTGCCAGGCGTTGTTGTAGCAATACATCCGCAGGCCGGTGGCCTCATCCCGGGCCCAGCCGGTATAGCCCGCGTCCTTCAGCTCCACGGTCTGGCCGCAGAAGGAGCATACCAGCTTGCCGTTCCGGGCATACACAGTTTTGCCGGAGAAGTCGTGGCCCTTATCGCGGCACACGCTGGCAGGGACCCGCATGGTGTAGGTATCCATCAGGGACTGGGCGCCCTCGGCGCTGACAGAGTAGGTGCGGACGGTCATAGCGTCCGCGGTGGCCTCCACGGCCAGGTACAGAGAGTCGTACTCCTGGGACACCTGGGCAAAGTGGAAGTCAGGATTATTGACGGCCTTGTACTCGGTGCTGCGGGACTTTTCACCCAGGTCGCCGCAGATGTAGTACAGCACGCCCTTGCCGTAGGTGGCGGGCAGACGGCCGTTCTGAGTGGTCTCGGACACAGGCTGGCCATCCTTCAGCACCATGGTGCGGGCATAGCTGTGGTCGTGGCCGGAGAACACCACGTTGATCCCGGCGGCCTCGGCGGCTGCGGGAATATAACGGTTAAAGGCCTCGCTGCTGCCGTTGGGATTGGTATAGTATGCGGGCTGGTGAACGGCCAGCACCTTCCAGGTGCAGCTGGACTTGGCCGCATCCTGGATCAGCCACTGGCAGGCGTCCTCCAGGTTGGCGGCAAAGTTGATGACCGCCACATACACATCGCCGTACTCCACGGAGTAATACAGCTTGTCGGGCAGGGTCCACAGGCTGGAGGCGTTGCCGCCGGACAGGTCGCCGTAATATTCATGGTTGCCCATGACCTGCACCACGGGAATGTCGGCGTAGTTCTTGGAGAATACATCCAGAATTTCGTTCCACTGGACCAGGTTGCCGCCGTTGTCCACAAAGTCGCCGGTCTGGATACCGAAGTTCATGGGCTGGCTGTTGATGTTGGCGGCGATGGCGTTCATCAGGCGGATCTCCTCCTGATCGCTCTCCGCGATGCCGGAGAGTTGGGTATCGCCGATGACAAAGAAGCGGGTGGTGGCCGCGCCGGGCTGGCTGGTGGTGAAGGTCATGTTTTCAGACCACCTGCTGCCGTCGCCCACACGGTAAACGTAGGTGGTGCCGGACTTCAGCCCGGTCAGGGACACGGTACTGACATAGGCGGCGTCGCCGGAGGTGGTGAACTCACACAGAGTGACCTGGCCCTGGGCCCTGGAGGAGAAGGTGCCCTTGAAGCTGTTCTTTTCGCTGTACTGAACCACGGCCTTGGCCTGCGCGGTCAGGGGGTTGGACACCCAGGTGATGTTCTGGCAGCTCTGGGCATTGGGGGTGGCGTTGAGCTGCACGAATGCGGGCATACCGTCGCTGCTGCCGCCGGCGCGGCGGGTGACGATGATCGTCTCGAAGGAGCGATGGCTGTCCTTCCGGGCGATGACACCGGTGCGGGAGCCGGCAGCCAGCTTGTTGAAATAGTCTGTGCTGATCTGGCCAGAGCCGTCGGTGGTGCCGATGCAGGTTTCGCCCACATACAGGTCCACACCGGAGGCTGCCCTGCCGTCAATATCCTTCACATACAGCTTGGCCGCGCCCGCGCCCTCCACCATAATGTCGGAGGTAACGGCGTAGTAGCCCTGCATGGGCAGCCGCAGGCTGCCGGTGGAGGTGGTATAGGTGACACCGTCACAGGTGTAGGACACAGTGACGGAAATGGGCAGGCTGTCCAGTGCCGTGACCCCGGCGGGCATGGGCATAGTGAAGGTGAACAGGTCCTTCCCGGCAGAGCCGGTACGGTTCATGTTCACGGTGACGGTCTTTTCCGTGGTGGTGCGGCGGGCAGCAGAGCTGGTGCCCTCAAAGCCCTCGCCGTAGCCCAGGGAAGCGCAGGTGTTGAACGCGCCCTTGCCGCCGTTTTCGTCGGTGTCAAACAGGTCCACGTTGCCGTACACGATGTGCGCGGTGACGGAATCGATCTTCCCTGCATTGGGGGAGGTCACGTTGACCACATAGTTCTCGCCCACCAGCGCATAGGACGGCGCGTCCAGAGTCAGCGTGGGGATGGCGGCACGACCCTTGACGGTAAAGGTACGGGTGACGCTGGCGCGGTTGCCGAAGCCGTCCATGATCTCCACCTTGATGCTGTGGCAGCCATTGGGCAGGGTCACGGAGCCGGTAACGGCCTGGTCGGTGTTGGCAAAGTTCTTGATGTCCTGGCCGTCGATGGTGATGACCGTGTTTTCGGCGGACACACCGGTGCGGTTCTCGCCCTGGGGATCATAATACCCGGTAAAGAATTGCAGCTCATTGTCCGTCAGCACGGTGGAACCGTCCTCAGCCAGCTCCGTCAGATCCGTGTAGCCGGTGACGGAGGCGCTGCCGCCGCGGACAGAGGTGATGACGGGGTTCTCCAGGTCGTCAGCCGTGGTGCCATACACCGCGCGGATGTTGTCCACATACAGGCTTCCGGCAGCCCGGGAGCCGCAGGTGATCTTGTTGCCGTCCACGTCGCCGGTGCCGCCCTCGATGATGATGGTCCACAGCAGCACCTGGCCGGCGGTGATCTTCAGGGGATGGTTTTCCACGTCCTGGGCCTTGTCATACACGCTGCTCAGATCGGCCTCCACATACTTCCAGCCGGACCAGTTGATGCCGGTGTACTGGGTGGTGGTGTCCACGGTCTCGCCTGCGGCGTTGACGGTGGTAGTCTTCAGGTGCAGCAAGCTGGTGGAAACGTACTTCTCCCCGTTCCAATAGGACACGCTGGTGCTGAGCCAGTAGTTGGGCGTGCCCTCCGGGGCATAGACCCACATGCCCAGGGCGGTGGGACGGCCCTCGATGACCACGTCCTCGCCGCTGTAGCGCAGGTATTCATTGGTGTTGTTGGTGCCGGAGATCTTCGTATAATCGTAATGATACTCCAGAGACTTCTGGCCGAAGCGCACGGGACCCTCGTCGGAAGCTACGCGGCGGGCATACATATCCCACGCGCCCTCCTGGGCGGTGGAGATGGCGCCCACATAGTACTCATAGCCCATGGAGCGGAACAGGGTAGCGGGGTCCTGGGCGCAGTCCCAGCTATAGGGTGCGCCGGCGGAGTTGCAGTCCCATTCCGCGTTGCTGCTGATAAAGTCGGGGCATGCCAGGCCGAAATCGGTAATGGGCCCGTAGGGGATGTCCAGACCGTTGGGATCCTTGCTGACCTGACCGGCCACGCCGAAGCCCGCATCGCTGACGCCGGGCAGATTATGGGCGCTGTGGCCGGAAAAGCTATTCAGGTTGCCCCACACGGCGTTGGCGCCCACGTTCACGCCGGACTTGGAGCTCTCGTCCTCAAAGTCCAAAAGGACGGTGGGCATCTTGCCGATCTCCACGGTGACGGTATCGGTAAGCTCCTGGCCGTTTGCCTTGGTATAGGTGACAGTGATCTCTGCTTTACGGGTCTGGCTGGCCTTGGCGGCAGTATGGAGCTGATTGTCCACGATGGTGCCGATGTCGGCGGCGGTGGTGCCCTCGGTCAGAGGCCGGATGGTCCAGGTAAAGTCGCCGTCGTGATAGTGGATATCCCGCAGGCTGCTTTTGACGGTGAGGCCCAGGTCGCTGGTCTTGTCATAGTCCAGGGACAGGGTCTTGCCGGCGAAGGACACCTGATCGGGCTCGGCGATGGTAATGGAGGCGGAGCCCACATTCTGACCCTGATAGGTCAGGCGGACCCGCACATCGCCCACATAGCCCTTGGCGGCGGTAAACACACCGGTGGCGGCGTCGATCCGTCCGGCAGCGGGAGTATCCAGCACCCAGGTCAGGCCGCTTTCAGGCAGGTCGGCCGCGCCGCCTGCGGAGTCAGCGCCCAGGGCCGTGAAGGGCACCCGGCTGCCGGGGGTATAAAGCTCGTTCTGGGGGCTCACGGACGCGTGGTCAAAATCGCCGTCAAAGCGGGCGGTGGACACCACCAGCAGGGCGTCGGACACGGTGCGCTCCAGGCCGTCACTGGGGCTGTTGCGAACCACCAGCTCGTCGGTGCCCTCATAACAGGCTGCCACGGTGGCGGAACCGCCGCCGTCCAGATAAATAGCGGTGACGCAGCCGGCATCCTTCAGGAAACTGGCCACTTCATACATGCTCATACCGATGGACATGGGCTCCTGTCGGCCGTCGGCCTCAAAGAATACCACGGAGCCGTCGGCCCGTATGCCCACGCTGTTGCGGGGCATGCGGTCGCCCTGGTCCAGGCCGGGAACAATCTGGCCGTTCTCCACCAGCATATAGGGACCGGAGACGGCCTCCACCACGTCGGAGGTGTCGCTGCCCGCCTTGCGGATCACGGCGGAGCCGTCCTTCAGAATGGCAAAGAAGGGCTCATTACCGGTTTTTACCAGGTTGCCCTCCATAATGAGGTAGCCGGTAGGCGCGCCGGTCTGCATGTTGTAGTAGTCGGCGTTGGTGGCCAGCACCACGCGGCCCTCGGTATCCGAGGCCCGTCCGTAGGCGGCGGCCTGGGCGGTGGTCTGGGACATCTCCCACTTGAGCCGGCCGCTGCTGACCATAGCCTTGCGCTGGGCAGCGGTGCTGCCGTCGTAGTAATAGCCGGTGTAGCTGGCCTTCAGGGTCACATCCTTGCTCAGGTCGATCTCCGAAAGGTAGCCCACCACCTGGCTGCCGTTGACGTTGCGCATGACCACCTTTTCCAGGGTCACGCCGCTGGCCACGGCATTCTTGGTGCGGGTGATGGGAGTAAGCCCGGCGGAATTGCCGGACATGGTATCCGCCTGGGGCAGCTGTGCGTCAGGTTCTGCGGTGTCGCCGGGCTGCGTCTCCGTAATGGCAGCGTCCGGCTCCGTCTCCTGGAGCCCGGTGGCCCAGGTCTGGGGCATGACCAGACCCACCACCATCATCAGCGCCAGAAGCAGAGATAATGCCTTCTTCATATTTTTCCTCCGTTACAGTTTTTGATTTCCTACTCGTCGCAGGGGATCTCCATCAGGTGTTCCGGGCTGCTCGTTCCTCCTTTCAGATCACATAGGCGATGGTATGAGCCACCAGATTCTGCTTGCTATTGCCATAGACATGGATGAAATACGTACCCGCTCCCTTGTGCCGGGCCAGCGTCACCGTATACGTCCAGTCACCGTTGGACTGCTTTTTCGCCTCGTACCACTGCAGGTCGTCCTGGCCGTTGACAGCGCTCCAGACGGGGAACCACACCCGGCTCAGATCGCTGCGGCCTGTCAGTGTCACAGTCATGTACCGCCCATCGGCGGACAGCTGGGTCCACACCTGGGGAGACACGGCCTGAGCGACGGAAACAGTGGTGTGGGCCACCAGATTGCGCTTATCATTGCCGTAGGCGTGGAGGAAATAGCCCCCCGCGTTCTTGTGGTTGGCCAAGGGCACCCGGCAGGTCCAGCTGCCGTCTGCCTGCTTGACCGCCTCGTACCATCGCAGGTCGTCCTGACCGTTCACGGCGCTCCAGGTGGGGAACCATACCCGGCTCAGATCGCCCCGGCCCGTCAGAGTCACGTCCAGATATCTTCCATCGGCAGACAGCACCGCCGTCATGGCGGGCTTTTCCGGCTGCACCAGCTTCTCCACATAAGCGGTGGTGTGAGCTACCAGGTTCTTCTTGTCATTGCCGTAGGCGTGGATGAAATACGTACCCGTGCTGCCGTGGTTGGACAGAGGCACCCGGCAGGTCCAGCTGCCGTCTGTCTGCTTCACCGCCTCGTACCACCGCAGGTCGTCCTGACCGTTGTCCTGGCTCCAGGTGGGGAACCACACCCGGCTCAGATCACTGCGGCCCGTCAGCGTTACGTCCAGATACCGCCCGTCAGCGGACACGGCGGCCTTCATCTCCGGCCCGGGAATCTTCTCCACATAAGCGGTGGTATGGGCCACCAGATTCTGCTTGCTATTGCCGTAGGCATGAATGAAATAGGTGCCGGTGGTGTTGTGGCGGCTCAGGAGCACGGAATATGTCCAGCTGCCGTCCGCCTGCTTCCGGGCCTCGTACCATTGCAGGTCATCCTGACCGTTTTTCTGGCTCCAGGTGGCAAACCACACCTTTGCCAGGTCGCTGCCGCCGGTAAGCGTCAGGTTCAGATACCGTCCGTCAGCGGACAGCGCCGCCTTCAGGGCGGGCTTTTCCGGCTGGACCAGGTTGTCCACCACCACGGTGCCGTGGTCCAGAAGTCCCTGGGGCAGGCCGTTCTGGTTGTAAATGTGGACCATATAGGTGCCGGTCTCCTGGTGGTTGATCAGAGGCACCTCGGCCACCCAGCGGCCATTCTGTTTCTTGGCCTGATACCAGTGCAGGTCGTTCTGCCCGTCCTGCTCACCCCACACAGCGAAACGCAGGGCCGTCTGCTGGGGGGCGGAATAGGTCAGATACATCACTGTGCGGGCGGTGTTGAAGTAATAGCCCAGCTGCTGGGGACGCACGGCAGGCGTGAACGCCCCTGCGCGGCCATTGAGCCAGGTACGCACCCGGTCCAGTGCCTCGTCATAGGTGGGAGCAAAGGGCATACCGCCGGGCTTGGGGTTTGCAGTGCCCAGGGTGTTCCAGCGGAGGTAATTCAGGTCGGCGGAGACGCCGATCTCGGCCTTCCGGCCGTCAATTTGCCCGGCCATGCCGGTAAGCACCGGCTCATACCGGGCATACAGCTCCTGCACCCGCTGATAAAAGGCCGGGATGTTCAGCATCTTCTTCATGAGCACGGAGGTATCGCAGGCGTTGTAGTCCGTGACCTTCTCCTGCTTGTTGCCCATGCAGGTGTCAAAGTCCCACAGAGGACCCACATGCAGCACATCGGACGCGCCGTCCTGATACCAGAAGAAGCTGGTGAAGAAGGACTCGCCGTTGAGAACGTACTCGTTCATCAGATAGTAGCGGGCCAGGGAGTCCACGTCGATCATGGCGTTGAGCTGGGCCAAGGACAGATTTTCCCAACCCTCTGAGGTCAGCGCCGTAGTAAAGCGGGTCATGGCGGTCTGGAAATTGCTCATGGCCTGGGCAATATGCGCGTCATCCTCCTCCACGATCTCCTTCAGAGCAAAGTAGCTGTTCAGCCGCCCCTCGAAGAAATAATGGTCCTCGTCGGTGGCAAAGCCGTCATCCAGCTCAAACATGGCCCCGGCAGGATCCTGCAGATTCAGGCGGTTTTTGCCGATCTCGGCCTTCTCGCCGATGAGATACACACCCAGATACTCGCCGTCCACCCACAGGTCCACATATTTATATTCCGTCACATAGGGAAAGCCCATCTGCTCCGCCGCATCATACACCAGGCGGGTGCGGATCATGCTGTCGTCAGAAGCATTGGCCAGGAGGATCCACTTCTTGGCCGCAGGCATGCCCAGCACAGAGGTTTTCTTGCTGAACTTGATCTGATAGGGCTTCTTGGCATATTCCCTCCAGGTGGAATTGCCGCGGCCCTTGAACTCCACGGTGCCGGTGAGAACGTCGTCGCCGTCCGTCAGCACCAGGTCGTTGCCGGGATATTTCACGTTCTTGTCCCGGTGCACCTGCTCCAGCGTGGTACCGTTAAGGGTCAGGCGCAAGCTGGGCAGACTGCTCTGCTTCGCGCAGATCTGCACCGTTTTACCGCCGTCCAGCGTCAGGGTCACCCGGTCGCTGGCGGCAAACGCGCCGGTAAGGATGCCATGCTCCCGGTCCAGTGTCCCGGCAGAAGCTGCCGTCACGCTGCCGCTGAAGGACAGCACCGTGTCCGCCAGGCTCTCGTCGGCAGGCAGAAACAGATACCATACCCCATCCTTTTCGGAACGGTATCCCTGGTTGGTCCACTGCCGGGCGTCCACGGTCCAGCAGCGGAAATCGTTGCCTCCGGCAAAGGCTGTGGCCGTCAGCAGCGCCGTCAGTATTGCGGCTGCCAGCAGCGCCCACAGCCAGGTGCCGGTTTTTCTTGTTGCTTTCATGCATCTTTCTCCCATCTGAAAAGGTGGCGCGAACGCGAGAATCTCCCGGGGCAAAATGCCGCTGTTCCGCCAATTACACTGTATTATATCAGATACACCGTGGAATTTCAAGCGTAATCTTCCGTAAAATCGCCAAAAATCACACGCATTTTTGGTGGAAACGTATAAAAAGAGAGTCTCCGACCCCTGTCGAAGACCCTCTTTTTATGCTGTTTACCGACGAATGATGTGATCCGCTCAGTCCTCGCGGCTGGCCAGCACGTTCATGGAGACGGGCTCGTCATTGGCAATGGGAGCGGACAGGTTGACGCTGGAGTAGCCGCCCCGGAGCTCGGAGCTGTCCTCAAACGTCTTGGTGCAGCGGTCATACTCCACCTGCATCACGGAGGAGATGGTGTGGCGTCCGTAATCGTCCAGCTTGGCATACTGATCCAGGATCCGCTGGGTATCCTCGGTCAGGTGGATGTTCTCCTCGCCCAGAGCGCAGATGCCCAGGGTGCGGCAGATCTGGACCACCGTGTCAAAGGAGGAACCGCCGATGCCGTTGTGCAGCGCGCTGTTGATGGTGGACAGAGGAATGCCAACCGCAAAAGCGAACTGCCGAACGCTCTTGTACTGGCGGGAAATTTCGTCCCGTACGATGTTGGTAAGTTTGTCCATAATTCGACCCTCTTTACTGTAGATTCCAGAAACGACTTTCTCTCTGGATGAAATGATTATATCAAAGCAAACGAGAACTCGCAAGAGGGAAATACAAAAAAACATATAAAATTTTTACAAAAATTTGCTAAACAGGACCATCGAAAGCCAACAGGACAAATTTCTCTTTTCATTTTGGCCGCTATGTGGTACACTGTATGGGAATTAGGAGGGATGACTCCTGTGAAAAAGGCATGGTTGCCCCGCACCGCAGCGGGGCAAGTGGCGGTGCAACTGGTGCGCCGGTATTATCTGCATGACGTGGGGCGCGACAGCGCAGCGCTGACGTATTATCTGCTGTTCGCCCTGTTTCCGCTGATGGTGTTTGTCAGCACGCTGCTGGGCATTCTGAAGCTGGATGTGGACAACATTTCTCAGTTTCTGTCCCAGCTGGTCCCGGCGGACGTGGTTTCGGTGCTGGAGGCGTATTTAATATATGTATCCGCCAACGCCAGCCGCCAGCTGTTGTGGTTCAGTCTGGTCTTTTCCATCTGGTTCCCCATGCGGGCCACCAGCTGCCTGCTGCACTCCCTGCGCAAGGCCTTCAACATGGGCCCGCCCCGGAAGATGCTTTTGAACCAGCTGGCCATTCTGCTGTTTACCGTCTGGCTGATCCTCTCCATCGGGCTGACACTGCTGTTGGTGACGGTGGGCCGCCGGGCCCTGGAGTTCGTGTCCGGGCTCATTGCCCTGCCGCAGGGCTTCATTGACCTGTGGAGCTATCTGCGCTTCATCGTTCTGGGCGTGGTGATGTTCCTGATGCTGACGGTGCTGTATATGCTGGCCCAAGGCCAGCGCCGTCCCCTGAAGGAAGTTGCTCCCGGGGTAGGCATCTCTCTGGCGGCATGGATGGTCCTGTCCCTGGCGTTTTCTTATTATGTGGAGCATTTTGCCAATTACTCCGTGCTGTACGGCTCCATCGCCACAGTAGTCGTGGTGCTGCTGTGGCTGTATATGAGCGGCACGGTGCTGATCATGGGCGCGGAATACAGCGCCGTTATCCTGCGCCGCAGGCGCAGCCGGCTGCCGTCGGGCAGCGGAGAGGAGCAAGCATGAAAATCATCATCGTAGGCAACGGCAAGGTCGGCTATGCCATTGCGCGGCAGCTGGCGGTAGAGGATCACGACATCACCATCGTGGATGACGACGCCGCAGCCCTGCACCGGGCCGACAGCACCCTGGACGTCATGTGCGTGGAGGGCAATGGAGCCAGCATCAGCGTGCTGGACACTGCCGGAGTCCGCAGCGCGGACCTGGTCATTGCCGTCACCAATCTGGACGAGACAAACCTGGTGTGCTGCCTCATCGCCAAAAAGCTGGGGGCCAAGCACACCATCGCCCGGGTACGCAACCCCGAGTATCGCCGGGATGACACCATGCTCAAGCGGGAGATCGGCCTGGACATGCTCATCAACCCCGATCTGGGGGCGGCCCAGGAGATCGCCCGGATCCTGAGCTTCCCGGCGGCCTTTTCTGTGGAGCCCTTTGCCGGAGGCCGCATCGATATGATCGGTTTTCAGGTAACGGAGCAGGACACCTTGGCCGGGGTGTCCCTCAACGATTTCCACCGCAATCGCCTGGCGGAGGTGCTGATCTGCGCCGCCCACCGGGGGGACAATTTTATCATCCCCGACGGCTCCTTCGTGCCCCGCAGCGGGGACAAGCTCTATATGGTGGGCACCAAGGCAGAGCTGCAAAAAATGCTCCGGGGCATCGGCCGCACCCTGCAAAGAGTGAAGAACGTATCCATTCTGGGGGGCAGCCGCATCACCATGTACCTGACCTGGGAGCTGGCCCGCAGCAATACCAAGGTCCGCATTGTCGAGATGAAGCACGACAAGTGCCTGCGTCTGTCGGCCTCCCTGCCCAGCGCCATGATCATTGAGGGCGACGGCACCGACGCAGACCTGATCGACAGCGAGAACATCTTTGAGACCGACGCCTTCGTGGCCCTGACGGACCGGGACGAGGAGAACCTGCTGATGGCCCTGACGGCTCAGCGGGCGGGAGTCCCCAAGGTGCTGGCCAAAATGACCCGGCCCAACTACATGGACCTGGTGCAGGAGACAAAGCTGGGCAGTATCATCAGTCCCAAGGATCTGACCTCCAACCAGATCACCCGCTATGTCCGGGCTCTGGCCAATTCCCAGGGCAGCACTGTGGAGAGCCTGTATAAAATGCTGGACGGCTCCGTGGAGGCTCTGGAGTTCACCGCCACCGCCTCCAGCCGCTCGGTGCTGGACAAGCCTCTGAAGGACCTGGCCCTGAAAAAGGGCGTTCTGCTGGCCGCCATTGCCCGGGAAAACAAAATCATCATTCCCGGCGGCCTCACCACGATTCAGGAGGGAGACCATGTGGTGGTGGTCACCAAGTCCCAGGTATTCGACGACCTGACGGACATTCTCGCATAAAGCTGCCCATAAAAATCCGCCGGAGCCGAATGCCTGGTGGGCGTAAAGCAGTAAAATCCAAGAATGAGGAAAGCCTTGTGTTTTCAAGGGGCGGCGTGACTTCGGTCACGCCGCCCCTTCAGCTTGTCAAAAAAGTGCAGTGCCCTTTTTCGGCACGAAAAATCCGGTCATATCGGTATGTTCCAATTCCAGCAGCTTCCTCTTTTTGTCAATGCCCCCGGCGTATCCGGTCAGGCTGCCGTTTGTGCCGACCACACGGTGACAAGGAATGATGATGGATATCTCATTATGACCCACCGCACCGCCGACCGCCTGCGCAGACATCCGGGGAATCTTCTGCTTTTCAGCAAGCTGCCGTGCGATCTCGCCGTAGGTCGTAGTCCTTCCGTAGGGAATCTGCAAAAGGATTTCCCACACGGACTGCCGGAACGCGGTGCCGACGGGGTGCAGCGGCGGCAGAAAATCCGGCTGGCTGCCAGCAAAATAAATGTCCAGCCAACGCCTGGCTTCTGCAAGGGCGGGTGTATCCTGCCCGATACGCTCTGCGGGCAGATCACGGGCAAGGTATTTCTGTCCGTCGAACCACAGACCTCTCAGTCCGATTCCGTCCGCTGCCAGCAGGATGCCGCCCAGCGGTGAATCGTAATGCTGCACAAATATCATGATCTGCACCTCGCTTCAAAAGCTGCCTCTGTTTTTATTACTCGGCTTGTAGTCCTTCATCTCCGGGATTGCGCCGCCTGCCACAGCCCAGAGATACAGACTTGCCACGCTGCAATAGGGGTGAAAGCGACGGCGGTATTTTTCAAACAGCCTGCGGTCAATGCTGCGATGGTGATATACCATGCGCAGCCCGCGCTGGATGGCAAGGTCATCATAGCTGAAAATATCCGGGCGCTGCATACAAAAAAGCAGAATCATCTCCGCCGTCCAGACGCCGATGCCCTTCAGGCTGCTTAATTCCCGGATCGCATCCTCGTCGCTCATGTGCTCCGCAGCATGCAGATCAAATGCGCCCGTATGGACTTTTTCGGCAAAATCCGTAATATACTCTGCCTTGCGGAAGGTCATACCCAGTCCCTGCAGCTTGGGAACACCTGCTGTCAGGATGGTCTCGGCATTGACGGTGCCCAGTGCATCCTGCATCCGCTGCCAGATGGTCGCCTGTGCCTTGGTGGAGATCTGCTGCCCGATGATGTGGTGAACGACGGATGAAAACAAGTCCGTATCCACTGGGCGGTCGATATGCCCGATGCGGTCAATGACCTGGCAAAGCCGCTTATCCTTTTGCCGCAAATAGGAAGCTTCGGCTTCTCCGTATGCAAAATACACGCCTTTCACCTTCTAACGTTTCCATAAGCGTTTTTTATCGCAGCTGCGCCGTAAAGGCAATGGTCCCGCCCGTTGTGGACGGCGTCCGCCGAAAAAAGATTTTTCTCAAAAAACGGTCCGTGCCTCCGCCAGATCTGCCTCATCCTCCGCGATCAGCAGACGCATGGTCATCCCTCCTTGCTGTATACCAGCGGCTGCTCCCGGAGCAGTGCGTCCACTGCGGCCTGATATTCCGATAAATTCTTCGCCTTGCGCATCCGCTTGAGATACGGCTCCGCCCCGTCGAACCCGGCGGCCAGGTACGTCCACAGCTCCCACATCCGGTGCATCACCGGCAGATCGCCGGAGAGCCGCTGCCGGTAGGCGTCCAGCAGCCGGTCATGGTACGTCCGGACTTCCTGGACCGAGGCGGCGGGGCCGCCCCGCAGCTGCCGCAGCAGGCTGGGGTCCCGCATGAGTCCGCGGCCCAGCATTACCGCATCTGTCCCGGGAAAGTCCCGGGACAGCGCCGCAGCGTCCTCCGCCGTCCATATATCGCCGTTATACACCACCGGCCAGGGGCCGGAGACGGTGGAAAAAGCCTCCCGATGGGGCGTTCCCTTGTAAAAGTCCTTCTGGAGCCTGGGATGAACGATCAGCTCCGCCAGAGGGTACCTCCGATAGATCTCCAACAGCCCCGGCCATTCGCCGGGGTCGTTTTTCCCGATCCGGGTCTTGACGGACACCGTCATTCCCCGGGGCAATCCCGCAAAGATCTCCTCCAGGCACCGGTCCAGCTCCTGGGGATAGGCCAGCAGACCCGCCCCCTTCCGCTTGGCGGCCACGGTACCTGCCGGACAGCCCAGGTTGAAGTTCACCTCCCGAAAGCCCCGGTCATGCAGTTCCCGGGCAGCCCACAGGAAATGCTCTGCCCGGTTGGTCAGCAGCTGGGGCACTACGTTGAGTCCCCGGTTGTGCTCCGGGTCGATCTCATCCAGCTCTTTCCGCTGGAAGGTACAGGTGGCGTTGGGGGAGAGAAACGGCGTAAAATATTTGTCCGCCGGACCGAACAGCTCCGCGTGGACCTGCCGCCACAAATACCCGGTAAGCCCCTCCATAGGGGCGGCGTAAAGCTTATCCATGAAACGTTCCCTCCAGGCACATATCCAGCGTCACCCCCGGCACCGGCTCAAACACGGCCCCGCCGGAAACCAACTCCGCCGCCGTATCCGGACGCTGCAGGAGGGCCAGCTTTTCCCGCCGGGTCAGCTGCTTCACGGCGTATTCCAGCCGCAGAGCGTCCCCCTGCCCCTCCGTGCGCCATACCCCGGCCAGTTCCCGGGGCGGATGGGCCCGGGTATACCGGGCGCAGGCAGAGCCTCCCCCC
>OLNY01001618.1_pt1 | contig 17439 bp, 20 predicted proteins | sample 1671981 | NCBI WGS metagenome assembly OLNY01 (sample SAMEA3136632, study PRJEB25190) | human gut metagenome | biome: human gut; feature: human-associated habitat; material: faeces | place: Austria | collected 2013
CAGGTCCACCATCTAAATCAGTGGAAAGGCTTCTGTCACCTTCATACTTGTTAGGAACTAAGTTCATGTCAGGTGCTTCTGCATTTGAATTGTTAGGAACAAGGTTTCCATCAAGACCACCATCTAACTCAGTAGCATGGCTTCTGTCATTTCCAGTAGACTTGTCATAAGTGTCTTTAAGCTGGTAATTAGCTAACCTTTGCAATATCTCTTCATCTGAAAGTTGAGAAGAAATCTCTATTTGGTATGGGTCTTTGAGCATGTCTTTAGCAGCTTCTACTAAAGCTTCTTGTTCAGGTGATGTTGCAGTTGAGCTTGCAATTCCTTTGACTAAGTTAGTCATAAGGTCCTTTCCAGTAAGTTCGCTATAGCCAACTATGCCTGTATTCTTCTGGAAAGCTGAACGGACTGCACCAAATACAGTAACTAAGTCTTTAGACTGGATTGCATTGATTATTCCTGTAAGACTGAGTGAACCAACAATGTTCATTGTCTTAAGGTCATTAATCTTGTCTTTGACTAAGTTAGTGACAAATGCCTTGCCCCAGTTAATCATGTTGTTAATCCAAGTCCTAGAAGACCCAGATTGAGCATTAGGGTCATAAGAATGAACTTTGTCTGCTTCAGGCAGCATCATAGAACGATTAGCATAAGAGTCATAAGGAACTTCAGGATTTCCATCTAAGAACTCTTCTGCAATTCTCTTAGAAAGGACTCGGTCGTACATGTCCGAAATCATCCGGTCAAATCCTTCAAGATGGTAATAGGAATCAACATTGATGTTCTTGACAGAGATTTCAAATGTAGTCTCTTCAGCTTTGTCATTGTTGATAGAATATCCATCTTCAAGCCAAGAGTCAAGAACGAACTCACACATTGAACATTCTATCTTTATAGTCGGAGCAAGACCATTAGCTACAGAAAGAATCATTTCTTCGGCTGAGTCTGCTGAAAGACCTGGAATAGCACCACCTAAAAGCTTGTCAGACAAAGCTCCAGTAAGTTTCTGACCTAATTTAGAAGTTACTGAATTAGAGACTTGGTTCTGCTCACCTAAATTAGATTCATGGAATGTTCTGACTTCAGAAATGTAGATGTAGAACTTGAAATAACGATAGATGTCAGGAAGAACCCAGCGTTGGTAAGTGTCATCCCATGCAATCTTTCTATAAAGATTCAGAAGATACTTGACTTTAAGGTCAATACCTTCAATGCATTTGATTTTAATCTTTCCATCTTTGACACGAATACCATCCTTAGGATTAGGCTTAAGAAGAGTACTAAGACCTGAAATCTCTTGGAAATAGTACTGGTATTCTCTTTGAAGTTCATCCCATCCTGCTAAGAACTCAATAAGCATTGCTGCTCTCAAGTTCTCATTACGGTCCATCAGATAAGAGTAAGCACAATAAGAAGTTCTAGCATTCCAATCCTCATCATAATTAGAAGGTGGACAGAACAAGGCCTGTGGCAACTCATCATAATTAGTAGAGACAAAAGAATCAGAAGTCCAGTTTCCTGGCAGATAAGACCTTAAGAAAGCACCAAAGTCAAGTGCAAAACCTAAGTAAGTCGGTTCGTCTAATCTGGTCTGGAAAGAACCACTTTGAATATTTTGATATGGATTGAAATAACCTTTTCTTATGTTGTAAACGTCACTCATCTTGTGTGGATATGATGGTCTCCATATTTATGTAAGCGCCAAAAGAGAACCAATTTCTTGATTCTCTCTTTAACTTATTCATTATCAATTGATTACTAAATCAGATTCTAATGCATTGTAATAGCTTGCAATTATAGAATCAAATATAATTTTTTCTTTCTGCTTTAAAAACATTTTCATAATAGTCTGAAAATCTACACAATAATTTACATCAGCATAATTGCCAATATCCATTAATGTCGAATATCTGAATAAGAACTGTGCACTATCTGGATGATTGTGTATAGGCATCTGATTCATGTTTTCAGTTATATACCCATCAACATCTTTAAAAAGATTGTCAAATGACAATATGCAATCTTCATGCTTATCTTCTCCACTTAACCTCAACATATGCCTGTCTTGTCCAAAAATGACACATCCATTTTCATTCATATGGTTGAACAAGACTTGAGCAAAGTTAGGATGTATTACATTATCATCATCTAGGATATAGACCCATGGGTCGAAGTCTTCAGAGAACCTAGACATCAAGTTGTTGGCACTTTCAACAAGCATAGTAGTTCCATACTTAGTGTCATTTTTCTTCCCTCTATATTCTATCATAAGAGAGATTCCCATCTCCCAATAATAAAGTTCCTTGACCTCATCAACTATAGAACGCATTTGTTCTTTAGTAAGCTTGTACTTGTCAAAAATGATGACATGATAAATCTTGATGAGATTCTTATCCATCTGAGATTCTATCTGTTGCCACAAGTTAACCACACTTTCAGCAACCTTCTTTATATAAGTTGGTCTAGAGCATCTAGTCAATATGACGAGAGTATCTTTCTTTTTGCTTTCTTCCACGTTGTTTAATCTTTATAGGTTCTAGTTCTTTATCAAGGTCAAGACCTAAAGATGCATCTAAAGGTTCTTGACTATATTTTTTAGTCACTTCTTCCTCTAGTAACTCTTGTTCTTCTTTCTTAACTTTGTTTCTTAATTTCAAATTGCTGGCAATCATATTAGTCATGAGGAGTGCTACAATAGGAAGAAGAGCACCAAGTATCCATGAAATCACAACTAATATCATGTCAGGAGAAATTCCTTCTATCCAGAATAGAAGAGACTTCTGTATATAGATGTAAAAATTAGACCCAGACTCAACCATATACTTATAGACAGAGAAGACATTACCAGATACTTGGACCATAGTAAGCAATGACATGAGAATCCAAGGAACTGTAGTCTTCTTGTTGTCGGTCAAGAGAATAGAAGCTAGACATAAGGACTGTCCAACTTCAAAAGCACCTGAAAGCAAAACTGCCATCCACATCACATTTCCTACTAGGCAAAATTGAATGCAGTGGAAAAATGAGATGAATGCCGTCACGGCATAAAGGATTATGAATCCAATTATGAATGCATTGTATAGGTAACTTTTATTGTTCTTTCTCATCTTGAACTAGTTTTATAGTTGTCTGAGTCTTCCAAGACTTAGCAGCTTCAGTAAACTTCTCTAAGTTTCCTTTAGATAGTTCTACTAAAGTAGTCAGATTAGAGATTTTAGAATCCATAAGTGTAGAATCAGACTTGAGTTTGACAATATAATCTTTTTGAGATTGGATGATTGAGTCTTTCTGTACTAAAACAATTTCAGTATTCTTCTGTAATCTTGAACTATTGCAAGACCGAGTACACTGAACTAAATTCAACAAAAGAAGTAAGGCTATGAGCCATTGCAATTTCTTATTCATCACAATGATATTTTTAAAAGATTGTCTACTAAATTTTTAGTTCTCTCAATAGTTCTGTCTAAAGAAGTTTCTTTGTCAGTTCTGACTTCATCTCGATAGTTTTGTGTTTGCCTCAATGTATCTTGAACTTCTTCGAGAACCCAAATAGGAACTTCAATTATAGGGTCATCAACTATAGTTTTTGGCAAGGCTTCAGTGTTTGCTTCTTCCCAATGAATTCTATCAGTTCTAGAGATAGGACCAAATTTAATTTCACTCATAAACTTTTTCTTTTTGCTGAAAGTTAAACATCAGTAAGTTATATGGATAGGAGAGAATTCGATTAGAAAAAGATAAGAATTAGTAAGTACAAAAAGTCACTTCGGTTACCTGGGATATTTATCCCAGGTATTTCGATAACATGGATATTATGGCAGAGAATGACAAAATAGCAACAGTACAAGAAACTCTAGATTTAATCAATAATGTTAAAGATGGATTAAATTTACCACCTAAAAAAGCAGCAACTATACAAAATGTTCTTGATTTAATAGATGCTAATGTAGAAACTCCAATAACAGCATTCAATTATCCTATTTTAATAGAACAAAAAAATCAAAACACTGTTACAATTGCTAATCTATCAACAGTTGACGGAAGTGTAGGATTTAACTATAATGACAATCAATATAGAATTGTGAATGCTTCCAGATTAGGAGATATTCAATCTGAATATATTGGAGTATTAACTAATATTAAAAATATAAAATCAATATCTCATAATTTTATATGGTTTACTCTATATAAAGAATCTTCATCGACTTCTACAATATCTTCTAGAGCTTTTGCTCAAAAGAAAGATTATATGAATTCTTCTGATATATTGTCTGGTATAAATTATTTTCAAAAAATTTATATAATTCTTTATTAATTTTACATATTTCCAATTTACTGATTACAAAAAAGCCAGAGCTTGTGAAAGTTCTGGCTTTTTTATTTTAGAATTTAGGTATTGAAGGCATTTGCATACTAGGCATCTTGAAGTCTGATACTCTAGGCATTGATGATTTTATAGAACTCATCTGTGCATTTGTCTCTTCAGATTGCTTCTGGGAATTCTGATTTTCTTTCTCAACATCTTCTTTGAATCTTTCTAACAGCATCAAAATCTCAAAGAATGGCATTGAACATATCATCTCGTAATTCTGATGAAGTTCCTTACTAAAAATATAGACAATGTTAATCCATTCTTCATAAGGAATCTTGAAAAGAAGATGAAGCTTATCAGATGAGATGGTCCACGTCCAATAAGAAGAATCCTTTAATTCCACCGAGAAAGTTCAATGGCGACGTCTTGTCCGCACCGTCCTCATCTTTGTATCTGAATTTAGGGTCTAAGCTATCATTGAAGATTTCTTTGATTTTAGCTAACAAAGAATATTCATAAACACCAAAGTCATAACATTGAGCAATGAACTCTTCATAAGTCTTATCATTCAAGTTCCTATAGTCTTTGATGAGCATAGGAGCTATAGTAATGAAGTCTTTATCAAAACCTTCTTGCTTACGAGCTTTCTTCTGGACATAGTTCTTAAGCCATGAAGAAACTCCAACCGAAGGCATGTAAATGTTCAGATGTTTTCCTGATTCAGGAATCTTGAAGACAAAACATCTAATTTGCTCATCATAATGGCTCATGAGCTTTTCTGGGAAGTTGACAAAGTCTATAGAGTCTTTAGTCACAACTTCTTCATGTGTTTCATCAATCTTAATCTTAAGCTCATTGTTGCCTTTAGTGAATGTGAAGTCTCTGATAGCAAGAATGATATAAAGCCGGTCTATGTCTTTAAGGTCTTTCCATGAAGCAGCTTTGTCTGGGAATGACATGTTCATACAGCGTTCAAGCATGTAGTTGAGTGCATCATCAATTTCAGTAAGCTCTTCTTCATTAGTCATAGACCAGTGTCGGATTTCACCACCTGAAGCTGCACGAATATAAACTTTAGTTCCTTCTGGATAAAACAATCCTTTTGTAGGAAGGTCTTCAACAGGAACTTGTACAAAACCTAAAGAATTAGCCTTCTGGTATTCTTTAATCTCTTGTATCTTCTCCGCCTGAGCTTGTTCAAGTTCAGCCATGACATTCTTCTTTTTCTGCGGAGCTTGCTCAACTGGAGTTTGTTTGATTTGTTGAGAATTCTCATTTTCATCATGAAAAGTAAGGTTCTCAACACCAGGCATGACCTCAGCTTTAATTTCTTTAGGTTGTTGAGTATTTTCTTTTCCTGCAACAAACTGTTCTAGAGTTGCCTCTAAACTTTGGTTTTTAATAGGCATTATATAATTTTCTAAACGTTTTCTTTTATCTACTTATTTTATATGGGATATTATATAGATGATTAACCAGCAACATAGTTACCAGCAAACATGCTTGTGTTACTACCATCTACATTCTTGCAAAGGACATAGAACCTTCTGTTCTCTTCAGGAACCTCAAGCATCTTCATAGCAGCTGCTTCTGATATCTTGAACTCAAGTTGTCCTGCAGTCTTGTTCATATTAGAACTTTGAGTAGGTGTTATGTCTATGTTGTTTCCATTCACATCTTTAGCTCTCAGTATATAAGTATAAGGTCCACTCAAGTCCATATATCTGACTGTACCAGTCTTAGGGTCTGTGACTACGAACTCAAACTTATAGTTATGCGCTGCTTGATAGATTATGATTTGAACTTCATTGGTGTTGTAATAAGTTCCTTCAGCACTATCTTGCATCTGGATGCTTGTTGTGTCATAGAACTCTCTTATGTATTTAGTAATTACATTACCACTTGCTCCTGCATTTATAGTAGGTGACATCATATTGTTCTTGTTGAAGATAGTCCAATTAGCGATATTGTCTACATTAAGTCTATAAGCATTCTCTCCAAACTTAGCTTCAGCATCAAATATACTCATAGAACCTGAACGGATTATACAAGCTCCATTCATTCTGTTCAACAACTTAGCAGTATATAGAATATCCACTTCTTTACACTCATAATTTTGCATGTGTTGTACAACTGGTCTGAACAGATAGCTATAGCCACCGTTTGACTCTTGGCCACCTAAAGAGTTGAATGTCTCTGTAAAGTTGAACCTTTCTTCTTTAGAAATAAGAGAATCTGTCTGAGAAGACTCTATCTGGTAGTACTTGTAGTTGATGAACAAGTCATGGACAATAACCCAATGTCTAGCTTCAGTTCCATATATCTCAGAGAAGCTTTCCCAACCATCATTCTCATCTTTGAAACCTGAATTGTACATTGGTATAGCACCAGACTCTATGTTGTTCATGATAGAGTTGTTTATATAAGAGATGAACTTAGAGTTTGGTGAACCCCAGACAGCACCATATTTTAGCATGCCAGAATCTTCAAGCTCTTCAAGAACAACATTGAAGTAATCACCATTACTAGAAAAAGGCAAAGTTGCTCTGACTACTGAACCAAGATGGAATTCTCCTTCATTAGAACCAGTGTTCAACAAAGTCTTTGCTTTGAATGAATCATCACCAATGTTAGCAAACTCAAATATGACATCAGAGTCTTGAGAAAGGTCCATCAGACTATACAAGTCCTTGTTGATTTCAATCTCAGCAGCACCTGGATTGAAGGTAGAAGTGTCTAATGTGTTCTTCTTGTTAGGATTGTTGATAGCTAATGTATAGATTGAAGGAATCTTGAACTCAATGTACCTGTCATAGAACCTCTCAGTCATGTAGATTGGATTAGGATTGAACTCTACTACCTTTCCCATAGTTCCTTTATGGAAAGTGAATGAAGAAATGATAGCTTCAGTATTGTTGATGTTGACTACTGAAGCATCAGTTGACTTGTTGAATGTTCTCTGACGAGCTTTTATTCTAAGGTTGAATCCTTCAACGTCGTTGAAGACATATCCAGTAAGTATATGAATTCTGACAGTATCATAAGGAAGGTCACCAGTATAGAACGGCCCTCCTTCAATCGAGCTTATCTTGCCATAATCTACCAAGGCCTGCACATTGCCGCGACCCTGCGTAAAATCTGTGAATCCTGGATAGAAGTAATTGATACCATACTTGTCAGTAAAAGCTTGGAAATGCAAGTCAGACTTATATTCTTTCTTGATATCAGCTGTCTCTGGATTGTCAAGGAACATGATGTTGCCTCTAAGGTCTTTTACGACATAAGGTTGATGATAATAGAGAGGAACATAACCAGATTCCTCAAGTTCAAGAGATTTGTTTGCTTGATACTCTAAAAGTAATTTTCCATCTATTTGCAAAAACTTTGTTAAAACTGCCATCTGGATTTCTTATTAAAATCTTACTTTCTATGTATTTGCGCAAGGTTAAAACCTTAAAAATGAAGGACTCCAGACTACACCTACACCAATTTGGAATCCAATGTTGACTTTATCATTAGGAACTGCATTGATACCATAGCCACCATAGACTCCTATTCCGAAGTTCTTTTGTTTCATAGCTCCTTTGATTACTTTAGACTTGTTAGGATTTATGAAAGCTCCTTCTATCTCAGTGAACTTCAGGTTAGGATTCCCAGACTTAGTCAAGATTTGAAAATGTGTCTTGTCTTTGCTCTCAACAATATCCAAAGTAAGGTCTGAGCCTATAGTCAAGTTATTGAGCCAAGAATTAGATTCAGAAAAGTCTGACTTCACTCTAGAGACTCCTGAAATATTGAAGTAGTTTTTAGGAGAATATGTCTCAGCTAAGTTCCACTTCACATCATAGTAAGCAGAATCTATCTTCTCTATACTGTTGTCTAGCTTAGTAGTGTCTTTAACATACTTGATTTCAGTCTTCACAACTACTATAGGATTCTCTTTAAGGTTCTTTATCTCATCATATAAAGATTTGTTGTGTGCTTTAAGGTCAGAGACTTCTTGTATATAGAGTTGCTTGGCTTGGTATTCTTCTCCAAGCTTGTTCTTGTAGGCTGAGATAGTGTCATTGTAAACTACTAAAGTTCGAGAGGCTTGGTCTTCATATTTCTTCATAGAGAAGTAAGTCCAAATTCCAAAAATTACTAAAAGTACTATAATCCAATCTTTAAATGTCATATTGCTAAGTAAGTTTATTATTTTCATATCATTTTGTTTTTAATGATTTTAATGGAAAATCCGCGGAGAAAAGTCCATCCTTTATTATATGTTTATTATTGAAAAACGATTAAATTCAAAAATCTTTACAAAAAATTCAAACTTTTAAAGCTTATTTAACAAAATTTAACATTTAATTTTTTCCTTATAATTAATTGAATGGTACATATTTAACTAAGAGTGTTATTTATAACGAGTATAAATTACATAGTTTTTTAATCAAATGCTTAATCGATTTTGGGAAAGCCCATATAAGAAATTGTGGATTTCCGGAACTTTAGGATTAAGGAAAGAAATTTTTATTTTTTAAGAATTTTTCTTTAGGAATCTAATTTTATTATTAAATGGGGCGTGGGGTGCTGGATGAGGATTGTCAACATGTCATTTTGACTATCGAGCATTATATACTGGAATGAAACCTAGAAGGAACAAGAACCAAAATTCAGTTCGAGCGGATTTGGGTTTAACAATTTTTAAAGAAAGTTTTTTCTAATTTGTTTTTATAATAAGCCAGAAATTTCTATTTTTGCAGTGTGGAACTTAAAAATGAAATAGTATGGCTCTAGTTTTTGAAGATACTGATATCGATAAGAGTGTTGAAGATTCAATAGCTCAATCCAAATATGATTCTATATTGAGAAAAGAATTCATTCCTTGTTATGAAGCTAAAGGAAGAGATATAGATGGAACTATCTTCCATCCAAACTCTAGACATTATTTAGAAGGAGTAAGATGCAATGCTCAAGGTGAGATTGGTTATTATAATGGATTCAAGTTAGGTCCATTGCCAATTGTAGAGATTATAGAAGAGCTTATAGATGAGAAAGGAAATTTCAAGTTCAAGCTGATTCCAGATGGAAGCTCAATCATGATAACTTACAACAATAAAATCAAGTCTCTTAAGAACTTGCCAAATAGAGTGACTAGTCTGAATATCAGAGGAACTTATAACCTTAAGAAGATTGACAATGAGATTGAAGTATGCAAGCTTTCTTTGATTTCAAAAAGAATAAAGACCACAGAAGGAATCTCTTTCAGAGGAATCTCAGAATGCTTAGTAAGCCAATGTAAGGACTTGAGAAAACTTTATTTGAATACAGACAACCGTGTAATGGAAGAGCTTACGTTAGAACACACCAATGAACTCTCTATAATTGAAAGCAATGTTCAGTATATTAGTAAGATGTATCTGAAGAATATTGATATCAAGACTATAAGGCCTCTGTTAGATTCATTGCTTAAGGTTGACCGGCTTCATTTGCAACAGTATAGTTTTCTGAATTACAAGTTTTCAGATGTCAACCAATTTATAGAACTAATAAAGAAATGTTCCTGTGTTGATATGGAAAGAAAGTTTTATACTGGAGAAGAATTTTTAAAAGAGTATGAAGCTAATATAAAGAAATTTTGTGTAAGGAATCCAAAACGTAAATAGAAGGAACTATGAACTTTGATGAGGACTATATAGACCAGGATTTTGAAAGACAAGTCTTAAGAGCTAAATTAGAAACTTTGAATGCTCCTGCAATCAAAGAGTTGAAAGAACTGTATCCTAATTCAGATATTGAAGTTGACGACACTAACCATATAGGAATGCATATTCTTCCTAACAAGTTAAGTGGAATCCATACTATTTACATCAAAGACTTTTTTATTGATGACTCTGGCTCTTTGAAATATAAGTTTGTTCCTAAAGGGAATCAAGTTATTACTGAAGGAAACTTCAATATCATCAATACGAAGAACTATCCTAAAGGGTATTATTACTATCAGTTCGAACGGAATCTGAATCTTATATCAATTGGATTCAAGACTAGTCTATTAGAGCTTTGCCAAACCAGAATCATTAACAATCCAGCTTTAAGAGAAATCTACATCAAGCAAGTTTATGAAGGTGGAAATTTCTTCTTTAAGAATAATTATTGTCTTCAAACTCTTGTTATAGAGAATCCTCAGAATTATCCAATAGACTGCTTAATATTTTATGACCAAATACTTCAAAATCTTTCATTGCCTAATTGTGAGTATAACAAAGTAGAATTTAGGAACTGTAAAGTCAATATGAAGAATTTCATAAGTGATGCTGGAATCAAGAGGATGGTTCTTAAGAATACCATATTTGACTTGCACCAGTTTCTTGATATAGTAAGAAACAAGACTATAAAAGAAATAGAATGTGGAATCATGGAAGTCTATTCTTCTTGGGTTCTTTATACAAAGATTACAGAAACTCTTAGTAGTCCTCAACAAAGAATCCAGATACTACCTTATAGTCGTCGAACTGAACTTTCTAATATTGAGCCTTCTATAACATATTTTGATTGGCAAGTTGATGAGAGTTGTTTTATCCATTTGAATTCTAACTCAATAGTTTTCTTGTAACATCATATAATTATTGAACGTTTGTTTTTAAAAGACAATGAAGAAAAATTTACTTGTTTTTGATTGGAGTAACATGAGCTTTCGCTCTTTATTTACTTCACAAATATTTGGTCATGCCTCAGGTTATGACACACAAGAGGAAATAAACTCTTTTATAGCTAAGATGGCTACTGATATTTCTATGATACTTAGGACATTTGTTCCTAACAAAGTCATATTTGCTGTTGATGCTAGTGACCCTTGGCGTAAGGACCTTCTTGCTTCTGAAGAAGTTGGTTATAAAGGTCAGAGAGAGAAAGATAAGAAAATCAATTGGGACAATATCTACAAAGGTCTTAATGAGTTCAAAGATGTAATGATATCTAAAGGCTTTGATTTTGCTTATCATAACAGAGCTGAAGCTGATGACCTTATGGCTCTTTCTAAAGAAGCTATTTTCACTAAGTATCCTGAGTACAATATTGTGATTGTCTCTTCTGATGCTGATATCAGACAGCTTGTTGATTTCAATGTTTCTACTGAACAGTTCTGTTGTGTCTTCAATCCTATTGGTTCAGGAAAAGGTGGAAAGAAGAAACTCTACATGAATCATGAATGTTCTACTTGGTTTGCTCAGAAAGATAAAGTAGACATCTTCTTTTCTAACCTCAACTCAGGTAAAGAGTATGTCAAAAATGCTTTGAACAGAGATAAGAAGATAGAGATTGTAGAGATAGACCCAAATGAAGTTGTCCTTGGAAAAATCTTCTGTGGTGATGCTGGTGATAACGTTCCTAGTTTCTATGAGTTCTATGGACCTAATGGCAAGAAAAAGAAAATCACAGAGAAGAAGTTTAAGACGCTCTGCGAGACTTTATGTATTCAGGATGTGGAAGATTTGCTTAAGAAGGAAATGTTGCTAAAGGGAAGCCTAGAACAATCCATGAAGAAGGAATTGAATGATGTGAACATTCCAGCTAGGTTAGAACGTCAAAGAAAGCTTGTTGAACTCAACTCTGAATTATTTCCGTCTGATATAAAAGATTATTTACTAGATATAATCATGATGATTGGAGAACCATATAATGGTTCAAATCTAGCTACTATCAAGATGACCGACTTATTAGCAGGAAGCAAGTTCTTTGCTGTTATTGAGAAGAAGAAAGCTAAAGCTGCTGACATCTTCAAGGACATTGACAAGTATGCAGACCAACTTAATAGAATAAAATTATTTTAACTATGACATTAAAAAGAAGAAATTTAGAGATTGAGAACCGAGATTATGCCTACATTGGCATTGACTTTGATAACACTGTTGTAAGTGACTTGTTTCCTGAAGTTGGCTTATCATTAGGTGCAGAACCTATCTTGAAGAAACTTATAGCTAATGGCCATAAGCTTATTCTTTGGACTATTCGTTCAGGTGAAGCTCTTGACAAAGCAGTTGACTGGTTCAAGCAAAATGATATTGAATTGTTTGGTATCAATGAGAATCCTGAATTTGAAGGTGATGAACAAGCAAGAAAAATCTATTGTGACTTGTACATTGATGACCGTTCACTTGGAATTCAATATGATGCTTTCTATGATGCTCCTAGGAACAGGATTCTGAGAGTTGTGAATTGGGATTCTATGAGAGAACAACTTAAACTTTTAAATCTTATTTGATATGGCTAGCAATACAGAATTTACTTATATTCCTATTAACATACCTAATGAATACGGTCCAGACCATATGATGTTGATTAATAAAGAGAATATTGTCTCTATGGATTTCTCTATAGACTTGCTTTTAGGTCCTTTTAAAGAGAGCAATCCAGAACCTTATATGATTCTAGCTTCTATAAGAACTTTGGATAGATTGCCTATCAATAAGAAAATGACTAAAAATGAGTTCTTAGATTTTGCTTCATATTTTCCTTGTTGTGGTGCTAGTAATAATCCTTTTAGCAAGGTTCTAGAATATTTTGAATCTGTTAAAATGAAGTCTTAACTTTTTAAAACAATAGCAGTATGAAACTTTTTGGAAACGATAGAAACTATATCAAAATTGGCAAGAACAATGTCCTTGATGCAGATTTGATTATGTATATTCAGATGAATCCTTTCTATGAGGATGATAATGACATACATAAAAACATCTATAAGCTTAGGATTTATCTAGACCAAGCACCTCAATATCCTATAGTCAAATCATTCTTCTTGACTTATGACGAGTTTGTAGGATTCTTGTACAATAATCCTGAAGTGACAGGAGGCGCAGATGTTAATATCCTAGGCTTTATTAAGAATCTTGAATATGATGCTTCAGAAGAACTTGAGAATCATCTTAGAGAAGAAGAGAAGGTTAAGGAACCAGAAGATGAGATTCCTAATGATGACATACCAAACCAAATTGAAGAAAAACCTTAAAATTAATTATCATGTATTCAACCACTTCTACTAACACATTCATCAATGACTTTGGGGTTCCTGAAATGACCCCAGAGCAAAGGAAGCTTTTAGAAACTAAAGAATTCAACCAGAATGAATTCAATCCTACAAGTGTTCCATATCATGCTCAGTATAGAGGACCTAAGTGTTGTGAACATTGCTCGAATAATCCAAAGAACAATCCTAATGCAAGTGGATTCTGCAACTGTTCATTACCTTCAATGGAACAATTTAGGTTCTAAATTGTTAAAATTTGTTAAATTTCACTTTTTGCTAAATCTTTTTAAAAGTTCGCAGATATATACTATTGAAGATTTAAAAAACCAAGAAATGCAAAATTTATCTTTACATACAAATGATTATGTTACTTCGTGTATTTATGGGGCAACATTTGCGTATGTGCCTAGTCTCTGTGATTGGGAAGGTAGTTTTATGCAATATCGTGGCAGCTTTAAATCTAGTAGACAAAAATTCAAACGAGTAGTGGAAGGTGAAACCGAAGGATAAGTGCACTCTTAAACTCTATATAATTCTCCCATGAATCGTTTGAAATTAAAAAATTCAAACGATTTTTTTGTTTATGACATATGGAACTGTAGCTCAGTGGTAGAGCATTGGTCTGAAGAACCAAGGGTCGGAATTTCGATACTTCCCAGTTCCACAACTTGCAATATTGGTGTTAGTGGTTAGCATGTCTGGCTTCCAACCAGAAGGCGAGGTTTCGAGTACCTCATATTGCTCAAAAATAGTTCTTTGACATTTTGGAACAACAATAGACCTATAGCTCAATTGGATTAGAGCACTAAACTACGGATTTAGAGGTTATGGGTTCAAATCTCATTAGGTCTTCGAAAAAAGTTAAATTGTGTTTAAGAGTTTCTTCTTTAAAAAATTTTTAGTACATTTGCAGAACTAAAATGAAGAAACCATGAATTCAAAAACTTTTAGAGCTTCTCTGATTAAACTAGCAGTTAAGCTCATTAAGACCGATATAGAAACAGATTTCAAATATAAAGGAATCTCTGAAGAAAGAACTTACCGTGGTGATATCCTTACAATGAAGAAAGGAGAAGACCTCAAATATGTAAAGTTCAATCCAGAAGACCCTTGTAAGTATTTTGATACCGAATATGAATTTTGTTTCAACACTACTGATTGTCCTTTTACTTCTTTCAATGAGAAGAATTTCAAAAGGTCTAAATGGTATTTCTTAGACCCATTTGCAATGATTCCTAATAATAAGATTAATCAAGTCTATAAAAAAGACATAAAAGATAAAGATATTGAATCTTTATTTGATAAGAGAAAAGTTGATTTGATTGTTAGATTGTTTAGTGAATAAGAAATGGATAAATCAGTAAAAGAATCAAGACTTGAGATTAACAAGTTATTGAATGAGTGCAGAGGACCTTAAAGAAGTCATTAATACATTGACTAAACTTGGAGTCTTGAAATATACTAATAACCTTCTTGATTTAGATATGGAAATTCTCAAGATTAAAATGAGAATTATCCATGAAATCAATATGTTAGAAAAGACATAAGGTACCTATAATTTAATTGGTAGAATTCTAGACCTTTAATCTAGCTGTACTGATTCGAGTTCAGTTGGGTACACAATTTGGAAGTTGAATTCACAGTCGGTGTGGACCTGGTCTTGAAAACCAGTGGTACCTTCGTGGTATGGGAATCGTGCTCTCCGGCTTCCGCATTTTGGAGATAGTAACCTGCAATGGAGTAGGGATAGCCTGCTAAGCTAATCGAACATTAACTTGTTTAAGGGTCGGAACCTTACATCTCCGCTAAAAATTAAAATCGATTTTAATTATAAGCACAGCATTGGTGTTTGTAGCAGCTATTATCATTTCATGCATAAGTCTTGCTTTATTCAAAGGTCTTAAATTTGAAGTTGAAGATAAGAACTGTCCAGAAGAAGTTAAAGCTGTAGAAACTAATATCAAAGCATTGAAATATGGAACTTTTGCATCAGCAATCCTCCTTATTCTTTCTTTGATAATCTAAAAAATATTTTTAAGAAATTACTAACCTAGGAATTTACCTGTTAACAAGGTGATAAAATAAAACCTTTTAGTAATTTCTTTTATTAGTCCTTGGCAGAGTGGTCGATTGCACTGGTCTCCAAAACCAGCAGGTTAAAACCTCACGTATGTTCAAATCATACAGGACTAGCTTTAAACCATTATGAATATGAGAAAAAAACTTAGCAGTAGCAATGATTGTCAAGAACGAAGAACTTAATCTACCTAAGTGTGTTGAGTCCTTTAGAAAACATGGTTTAGACCCTGACTTCTATCTGACTGACACTGGTTCTACAGATTCGACTTTTGAAGTTGCTAAGAATCTTGGATGTTATATAGTTCATAGCAAACAGATTCCAATCAAGAGATTTCATGAAGCTAGAAATGAATCTTTATCTAATGTCATTGGTGATTACAAATGGCTTATGACTATTGATGCAGATGAAGAGCTAGATGAGAACTTAGCTGAAGAAATCAAAAACTTCATAGAGAATCCAGATTCTTATAACAATTACGATGCTTTGGATTCATAATACTGGATTTAAAGATGTTTGCTATAATTCTAAACTTCAGATAATCAAACAAGAACTCTTCATGAATGGAACTGTCGAGTACAAGTACAACCTTCATGAAGAGTTTGATAGAGACAATTTGGATAAGAGCAGAATCAAGGACCTTTATGGATATCTTTGGCATTATTCTTTACAAGAAAGAGACAATTCTCTTGAGAATGAAATAAGAAAACAAGAATGGTATATTTCTATAGCAAGGAATTTTGTCAATGAAGAACCAGAGAATTGGTATCCTTATTATATTTTAGCTTGTCAAATGAGATATTATCTTGGAATCTTATTAAAACATCCAGAATATCTTAATAAGATTGATGAGAACGAATTAATTCAAGAAATAAAAGAGAACTTTGAGAATGCTTTTGTTCTTGCTTTTAAGACAAATCCAGAAAAGGTCGAATATAGATTCTTGATTAGGAGTATAGTTTGCTATAAGAGCTTTTTAGAAAGTACAAAAGTTTGGAGATTCTTCAATTCTTATAAAGAATATCAAGACTATTGGTTAAGTTTGATATTTAGAACGTTCCAGGAGTTTCCAATTCATCCTATACAAGTTATATATCTGGCAGAAATATATTTGAACAGGAACAATCCTAACGATACCAGGAAAGCTTTATATTGGTTGGAGATTCTTGACAAGTTAGAAAGACCTAGATACGAAGATTTGATTGGAATGACTGATAGGTTGGTTAATGAAGTTCCTTTAGAGATGCTGATGATGAGTTCTTGGAATGCCGGAAAGAAAAAGGAAAGCTTGATGTACTATATGAGATTACAGGAAGTAAATCCTGAAAATTATTTAGTAAAAGAAAATCGAAGTTGGTTTGAAACATATAAATTTATGTTGAATTGATTTAATGAATGGAGCAGCGGCACTGATGGTGGTAGTGTGCAACACTGTAAATGTTGTCCCAACGGGTAAACATAGTAAGTTCGAATCTTACCTGCTCCACATTTTTATATCGAGGTAGCTCAGAGGCAGAGCATGAGACTCATATTCTCAAGGTCGAGATTTCAAAATTCTCCCTCGATACTTTTTATATGGTGCTGTTAGTTCAGAGGCAGAACGCTTGTTTGTGGAGCAAGAAGTCGAGATTTCAAAATTCTCACAGCATCCAGTATATCATCATATCTTGAAAGAGAAAAACAATGAAAGGGTTTTTGGAAGTGCACTAGACTAACACGAGTAATAAATTTTCTCTTTGGAAAGTTTAAGGTTTCTAGAAACCTTAAGTGGAATAGTTCTTCACATGATGACTTAAAGATTTAATTGGGCATATACCAGAGAGGTTTAATGGCTAGGTCTGCAAAACTTTAGATTCGTGTGTTCGAATCACACTATGCCCTCAAAGTTAAAATTGGTTTGAGAATAAATATTGAAATGAATCTCAAACCAATAAATGAGAAAAGCTAAATATAATTATTTCTATAAAATAACTAATCTTCTTAATAATCATTTTTACTATGGTATTCATTCAACTGATAACTTAGACGATGGTTATATGGGTT
>OLNY01001623.1_pt1 | contig 17420 bp, 19 predicted proteins | sample 1671981 | NCBI WGS metagenome assembly OLNY01 (sample SAMEA3136632, study PRJEB25190) | human gut metagenome | biome: human gut; feature: human-associated habitat; material: faeces | place: Austria | collected 2013
ACACACCGATCACCCCGAATGATTACCGCAGCTGCTGCTTCGCCAACCAGAAAAGAGTCGGTGACATTGGCATGATCTCTAACATTATTGAAAACCATGACGAACCACGCGGCGTTTCGCATTATATTCCGGAGGGTGAATGTACTCCTGCCTCCAAAAAGCTGCTTGCCACAATGAATATCATGCTCCGTGGTCTTCCGTTTATCTATCAGGGACAGGAGATTGGTATGGAAAATGTTGAATTCCGGTCGATCAGTGAAGTCGATGATATTTCAACACTCGATGAATACCAGCTAGCCTTAGATGCCGGTCTGACACCGGACGCTGCCTTAAAAGCAGTAAACCGGTTCAGCCGTGATAATGCAAGGACTCCGTTCCAATGGGATTCTTCTGCAAATGCAGGCTTTACAAGCGGCACCCCATGGCTGAATGTAAACAGCAATTACACAAGGATCAACTTAGAAAACCAGAAAAATGATCCGGATTCCGTTTACCAGTATTACAAACGCCTGCTTGCATTACGCAAAGATCCGACGTATTCCGAAACGGTTATATATGGTGATCTGATTCCTGCCTTTGAAGATCTGGATCGCGTCATGGCATACTATCGAAAATCAGACGACCTGACTCTGCTCGTGATCGGCAACTACAAAACACAGCCGCAGACACTGACACTTCCGTCACAGATCAAAAATATTGTGTTGAATAACCTGCCTCAGCTTAAGATGGAAGGAAATGAGATCCTTCTGGAAGGATACCAGGCCGTCATTCTGGAGATATAAGTAACAGTATCTCCTCTGGCAAATGACTTACTGGCGGACTTCTTTCCGATTCACGATCTTGTAGTATTCTCTCGAAGTGATCTTGTATACAATCGTATAGATCACAAGGAAGATTATGCTCACGATTGCGATCGCCATGTTAAAGGTAAAGGTATCCACGATCAGTATCATCCGTAAAAACAGTCTGACCACGCTGCTTGCCACGATCATATGCATAATCGCTGCTGCGACTGGAAGGTAAAATAATAACATAACCTGTGTCCGGATGGATTCTTTTGCTTCTTTTTCAGTCAGACCGACATTGGAAAGGATCTGGAATCGTTTCTGGTCTTCGTACCCTTCCGACATCTGTTTGTAGTAAATGATCATAACCGTTGCCATGAGAAAGAGTGCTGCCAGAAACATTCCTACAAAAAAGATTCCACCATAGATACTATAAAAAGCGCTCATCTCCTCTGATTTAAAACGAATTGCTTCACGGTTTAATCCACTCAGTTCCATCAAAACTCTGACCGTTTCCATCTGTTCTGCTGTCAGAGCTTTTTCTAACTGGTATCCGATGAAAACTTCATACTCATCCGGATTCACTCTCTGTCCGGCTTCCGCCATCAGAGCACAGATCTGCTCATCATCCGGAAAGACAAGAATTTCACGTTCGAAAATTGACATGGTCGAATCAATGATATAGCGGATTGCAGAATACTCTGCCTCTCCTGCTACTGTATACTCTTTTCCCATAAAATTCAGGTTATCACCTTTTTTCCATTCTTTTCCTGAACTGTAGATGAGTATTTCGTCATCCTTAAGTGTCAGATTCATATCGGCATATTCGTTATAATCAGCAGCAGACAACAGATACGTAACGATATCGGAGGCTATGTCACTGTCGAATGTATCCGGGTCTGCAATCTTTTGTTTTCCATCTTTTTCCGTGACCATGATATTCCGGTACTGTCTATAAATCTGGTCGGTAGTCACAATCCCATCCTGCTGCAACGCTTTATTCATAGTAACGAAATCATCCATGCCTTTTCCTGCCTCTGACACAGTTTCTGCCACTTTAATATCTGTCGGATATCTGTCATCTATATTTTTTCCGATGAGCATCATCAGTGAAAAGCCACAGGTCAGCAACAGGATCACACCTGTAGAAAGTACACAGATGGACGCCAGTCCTGCTGCATTATGTTTCATCCGGAACATCAGATTCGATACACTGATAAAATTCTTTGTTTTATAGTAAAACTTCGGATTCTTTTTCATGCACTTCAGGATAAAAATACTTCCGGCTGTAAAAAGACAATAGGTTGCGATCACAACAAGCAGAATACTGACAAATAATATGTTGACCGCACCCCCGATTGACTTAGCAGACAGTGCCAGCTTATATCCCGCAGTCAGTGTTATGATTCCAAGAATAAATATAGGAACTTTCACTTTCGGTTCTTTTTCCCCTGTTCTGTCACTCTGCAGCAGTGCGATCGGTTTTCCAACCCGGATGGAAGCCACATTATAAATCAGACTGACTGCAAAAAGGATAACAAATAAAACCAATGTACTTTTCAGTGCTTCCACTGAGAAAAACAGTCCGTTTACCGGTGGCTGATTGATAATCTTATAGAGAATGAGAAGCATTAATTTGTTCAGAAAAGTTCCCATCATAATTCCTGTAATAATGCTGGTCAAAGCATGAATCATGCTCTCCGCAGCTAAAATATATGTAATATTCTTTTTGGACATTCCAAGAACTCCATAAAGCCCCATCTCCTTTTTTCTCGCCCTTATCATAAACTGATTTGTATAAAAAAGAAAAACTGCCGCAAAGACTGCTACGATCTGACCGCTGATTTCCAGTAAAATCGAGATAATCTGTGCACCATAAAACGCTTCCACTCCATCTTTATAAATGTATGGGCAATGCGCAAGTGACTGCAAAATATAATAAATCATGACAGTCATCGTTCCTGCAAGCAGATATGGGATCAGTGTCTTTTTATTTTTCTGCATTCCACTGAACACAAATTTTGTCAGAAGCTTATGATTCACTGTCCTCTCCTCCTCTCATCAGAACGGTCACTGCGTCACAGATCTTATCTAACAGTGCACTTCTTGTCATATCACCGCGGTAAATCTGATGGAATACTTCACCATCCTTAATGAACATGACACGGTCGGCATAGCTTGCCGCCACATTGCTGTGTGTTACCATAAGAATCGTCTGACCTGTCTGGTTAATCTCACGGAGCTGCTTTAACAGGTTGGTCGCCGCCTTGGAATCTAATGCCCCAGTCGGTTCATCTGCCAGAAGGATCCTTGGATTTGTGATCAAAGCCCTTGCGATCGCAGTTCTCTGTTTCTGCCCACCGGACACTTCATACGGATATTTCTTCAAAAGCTCCACAATTCCAAGCTGCCCGGCAGCCTTTTGTACTTTTGCATCCATTTTCTTATAATCCTCTCCCGCCAGCACCAGCGGCAGTTTGATATTATCTTCGATGGAAAAATTATCCAAGAGATTAAAATCCTGAAAGATGAATCCGAGATTGCTTCTTCTGAAAATCGCACGCTCATTGTCCTTTAATGTGGTGAAATCTTTTCCATCCACCAACACTTTTCCGGCGGTCGGTGTATCAAGGCTTGCAAGGATATTCAGAAGCGTTGTCTTGCCACTTCCTGATTCTCCCATGATCGCCACAAATTCTCCCGGTTCCACACTGAAATGCACATCTCTTAATGCGGTGACTTCGTCCCCGCCCATACGTGTTTTATATACTTTTTTGATATGATTGACTTCTAAGATTGACATATATTTTCCTCCTTGTTTGTAAGACTATCATAGCAAAAAAGGAAATGTAGTGCCCTTTCTTTGGCTTACATTTCCTTGTCGTAATCTTACATTTTTGTAAGAAAAGTGTTATTTTCCCTGTTCTTCGTAATATCTGTCAGCTATATATTCCGCTGACTCAGCCCATAAACCGTTTTCTGTCTCCTGTAGTGTCTTATATGTCTCCGATTTATAAAAAAGCAATACTGCTTCTTCAAAAGCAATATGAAAATGTTCCTGTAGTAATTTCACCACATCTCTAATCTGTATACATATATTCATCGTAATATCTTTTCCATTAAAACTATATATCTTTTCTGGCATAAGAAACCCTCCTAACTAATTTCACATATTGCAGTGCCTTTTCTGTATGAAACGATACCTGATTATTTACCTTATTATAGCGAAGTCTTTCCACCGCCTCTTCCGCTGTAAGTATATTCGCCATATATAATTGCACTGTTTCCATGGTATTGTCATCTGCCACTGGTCCAATTACAACATCATAATCATGCTGCAAACCGCCTTTACTTCTATTTTTCTTAATAAATTCTAGCCATTCTTCATTTAACCTGTCAAAACGCTTCACTTTTAGTGCAGGCACTTCCTCAAATAAAAATTCATATACATAATAACCGTTCCGTTTTTCTCGTAATGAAAGCCTGTATGCCCATTCCTTTGACTGTGATTGCAGTATCGTTGTATAAAATCCCTTTCCAAAATCACGTCGGTTATGCGATTTATTGAGATTAATTTTCTCAAATTCAGAACAAGTACCATGATATACTACCAATTCCCTTGAAGCATCTGCTATTACGTTTTCTACAAACTCCATAACCTCTTCAAAACTAACTTGATGTAGATACTCATGCTGAATCAGCATCTTTTCAAAAACTTGATTTTTTTGAAATAATTCTACAACTTTATTACCAGAAAGGTTATATTTACCTGCATATGCTTCCATCACTTCAATAGAAAGCATCTCACAATCTGTCTGTGCACTCATTTGAAATCCCCCATTTTTACTTGCTTTCTCTTAGTATAACATACCCTAATATTAAATTTCCATATTGATTCAATTATCATTTTTCAGGATTTTACATGTTCACAAGATCCCTCTGCTGCACTTTCTCCAACTGCAAAGTAAGTATCACCGTCGTTCCTTCTCCCTCTTCCGAAACCACCCGGATTTCATGTCCGAGCTTCTCACACACGCCTTTGCACAGATAAAGTCCAAGACCGCTCGCCTTCTTATCCATCCTGCCATTATATCCGGTAAAACCTTTTTCAAAAATTCTCGGCAGATCTTCCCTCTTAATGCCGATACCGGTGTCCTTCACAAATATCTGCAAACCATTTTCTGTCTCCTCTGCCGAAATTTTCACACTTCCCTGCTTTGTGTATTTTAACGCATTCGACAAAATCTGTTCCAACACAAAACAAAACCATTTCTCATCTGTAAGCACTGTATAATCCAAATGTTCCAGCTGAATGGAAATATGATTGTAGATAAAAATTGCTGCATATTTTTTTACTACCTGCCGGACTAATTGTTCCAGTGAATTTCGCTCAAGCACAAGATCATTGCTCATCTCTTCAAAACGGAGATAATTCAATGCCATCTCCACGTAACTCTCTATTTTAAATAATTCCTGTCGGCATACTGCCGCATCCTGCTTTTCTCCCTGCAAAAGAAGATTCAAAGCCGCGATCGGTGTCTTGATCTGATGTGCCCACAATGCAAAAAAGTCCTGCTTTTCCTGTAATTCTTCCCATTGTCTGCTCTCTTTTGAATTACTTTCCTGCTTTTCCTTGCTTTCTTTTTCATATTGCTCTGTTCTCTTCCGGAATCCCCAGTACTGCATACACAAAGTGGTCACCCAGAGTATCAGAAATATGCTTGTTAGATAAAAGACATATTCTGCCGGAAGCTGATATAAATTGGATACTGTAAACATCAGGAGCAGGAAAACAGGAGCTATCAATAATATGCCTATATTTTCTGACAAAAATTTTCTATGTGAAATTTTTCCTGTTTCTTTTTTCATCTGCATGTTTTTGCTCATTATCTAACTCCTGTATTTTCGCTAAAAGAAAACAAACTCTCTATGATTTTCTTGCTGCCTGCGACGAAAATTTCAACATTATGCTCCAACAAGATATCCAAGTCCCCGCTTTGTTGTGATAAAATCATTCACTCCTGCGGCTTCTAATTTTTTTCGTATCCTTGTGATGTTGACCGTCAGCGTGTTGTCATCCACAAATTCATCATTGCCCCAGAGACGTTCCATGATTTCTTCGCGGCTTACCACTTTTCCCTGTTTTTCCATTAACGTCTTTAAGATCAGAAATTCATTTTTTGTGAGGTCGATCTTCTCTCCACGGACTGCCGCTGAAGTATCATTCAGATTCAATACGACTTCTCCACATTCGATCGAGTGGCTTGCGAGTTCGCTTCCATAGCTTCTTCGAAGTACAGCCTGTAATTTTGCGGTCAGCACCTGTAAGTCAAATGGTTTTGCGATAAAATCGTCGCCGCCCATGTTCATTGCCATCACAATATTCATGTTATCATCCGCAGAAGATAAGAAAACGATCGGTACTTTGGACGTTTTACGGATTTCCGCACACCAGTAAAATCCATTATAATACGGAAGTTTGATATCCATGATAATAATGTCCGGTTGAAAATCTTCCACTTCTTCTGTTATTTTTTCAAAATTGCCGGCACACTGTACCTGCATCTGCCATGTTGTAAGATGTGCCGCCACTGCCCTGGCAATGACAGCATCATCCTCCACAATAAATACTTTATTTGCTGCCATGTCTTAGTTCCCTCGTATTGATTTTAAATAGTTCAAGCGCTCTCTCTTTGATTTTTTCCAAATCCTCATATGTTCCATCAGAAAATTCTTCTTTAATACGCATGGAAGCCATTGCATGACTGTCATTCACTTTGTCTGCATCTGCCATTTTCAGAAATTTCCCTAATAATTCCCAATCACTTGAATAATACAGTTCCACTAATTTTGCCCTGTATTCCAGTTCCGCCGGAGTAATGTCTGGATATTCCTTCAGGTCTTTTGCGTGCTGTGCTTCATGCTTTAAAAGTGAAACGGTAAATTTCTCACTCTCAAAATCATAGGCACTCTCGATGCATTGAATCGTTCCGTCCTCAGATGCCCAGCCGCCAGTTCCGTATTTTCCAAAGGTCAGATAATCCATCCAGCTCCGAAATACAAAACCTTTTAAAATATTTACCGTATACTGCTCTACGCCTTCCGGCAATTCTATCTGATAAGACGTCGGAACCGTATCTTTCCAGATGTATGGTCCAAAATACCCTTGCGTTTTTCCGAAAAGTGCATGGTAGCCTTTCTGTTCAAAAAGTTCCTGCAATCTATCTTCCAGTGCGTCTTTCTCTTTTTCCGATATAGAAAAAGTCTGGCACAGCTTTCTTATCAGTTTGTCTGCGGCAATTTCTTCATCACTATTGCAATAAAACACGTCTCTGAAATATTGCTGATATGCAAGCAGTATCTCATTCAGTATTCCATCCACTTCATATTGCCGATAATGCTCGTTTTCAAATAAGTCAATATATTGTTCTCGTTCTTTCTCATATTCCGGAAGGTCGCACATTATTTCAATGGCTTCCTTCACCTTTCCCTCGATCAGTAACTCGTCTACCTTGGTCATCTGTGCCTCCAGCCAGTATTCTTAAATCTTTATTTCTATCCTTGTTTTATCCAGCTCCACTCAAAACTGTCAAGTCCGGCTTTTCCCTGCGCAAGCTGATTCAGTTCATGCAGACAGATTTCCGTCGCCCTGTCAATAAATTCCCGGATCATCTCTCTGGTCAGAAAAAAGCTGCTTTTTTCTTCCATTGGGTGAAATTGTTCACGTACTTCCCTTACCAGTTCCTGCTCACGAAAATCTGCTAATTCCATAATCGGCTCACCTGCCAGTGTCTGCGTCCGGAGCATATTCTTATCCAATCCATACTGCTTCGCTACAAACCAATTTGTATTTTCATAATCCTGATGCAGCCTTTCAACATTCTCTGGAATGGATGAGTTAAAGTGATGCTCAGAATATACATATCTTCTATAAAATATGTCCTGAATCAGATGAAGATAATATCCTAGATACAGTTCATCTGTCTTCATTTGTTCCCCGTATTTTTCCCTGTAAAATTCAAGGTCATAGGTCACTCTTGTCTGTTCACAGATCATTTTCTTAAGATGACTGTTTCCACTGACAGCCCCGTCTGGAAGAATCACACCCAGACGCAGCCTGTCCAAATTATTAAATTCTGTTTTAACTATTATGCATCGTATGATTGCAAGATGAATCATGCTGGACGCCATAAAATTTTCTCCCGCCTTCTGATATTCTGTCACATGTTTCTGTAAGCTGTTATATTTTTCGCTTTCTGCTTCCTTCATTTCCTCATAATACGCTTTGTATCTGTAAATGGTACGCTTGCTGACATTGTTGCACTTTGCAATCTCGACCAGATCCGTACCACTCTGGTCTCATATCCGGCAACAAAATCATTATAGATTCCCATCCACTTCGCATTATGCTTCTGTCGTCCGCTTAATTTACGGTTTTTGTAATATTCGAGTTCTTCGTGGAGTGCTGTGTTCTCATTCTTCAGTTCTTCAATTTTCTTTAAAGCTTCTTATTCTTTTATCTTCCAGTAACCTTTTCTAGCCGAACCCTCACGTTCCACTAAACCTTTGTCTACCAGAGCATTCACTAAAGTTGCCTCTCCAACACCTCAGTATCTCCTCGATATGTTTCGGATTCTTGCTTCCAACAATAACGTGATTCATCTTTTTCAACACAAAATCCAACATGTCACTAAGTGCATATTTCTTAAATCCGTCTCCCATAGCAAATGGCATGCTGGCAACAGTCTCTAATTCCAATGCCTTGCAAGCTTCTATCATCGTCATCTTCACACCATCTATCATCTGAGAGTTCACTGTGTCAGCCCAATCACACATGATATTATATTCAAACAAAATGTATTTAAAATGATTCTTTTCTCCGGACACTTTTCTTGCTATATTCTTTATTCTTTCAATCTCAATATGCCACTTATTTTCGAAAGGTTCTTCTACCATAAATTCAAATGCTATGCCATAATATCTAATCTTTCCTTCAAAACACTTTGTCTCATACCATCTTATAAGCATTTCCATTTTCTCATAGAATTCGTCTTCCGTTAACTTTAATTTTGTTATCTCGGGAATATGAATGTAATAAACATCTATCATTTCAAGACCTAAATTTTCCAATGACTTATTAAGAGCTATTTCATAAAAAGCAGGATTGAGAGTCTGGAATAAACCTTCATATTCTGAAAAATCTTCTATTGATATTCCTTTATTTTCCAGTTTTTCCGACAAGTATTTCATTGGTGGAAGCTTTGCTGAAATATCTCCATATAATAATCCTGCCTTAGATGATATAAATACCTCTTCTCTGGTAATAATGCCATAATTCATTAATTCAGCTAATGCAACTCCTTCATCTCGTTCTGAACACATTCCTCTATAATTTATAGCTCCATCAATAGAGTATATCCCATTTCGAACTGCATACTTTATTGCTTCTACATATTTCAAAGAATCTTCTTTTGAAAAATTACCCAAGTGAGTTCCTAATGCAACAGTTCCCATAGGCTTGTGCGAATACCCTTTTATCATTTCCATTCCTCTTTTCCATATTGATAACGTACATTATAGAAGTAATGCTAATTAATTTGCAGTCTTGTATTATAAAAACATAAATGCTATATTAAAATAAGAAATGGGTTTTTTGTCTGGTAAGCTTTTAGCTGAGAAAGTTACCCATTTCTTTTTTCATGCAGATGCATTTTTCCGTCATTTGCACACCTAATTAACATTGATGCATGAAAAACATTACTGATCCTATGTCAATTATATTTTGGGCACACTTTTTAGTTGCTGCCTACCATAGAATCAATGTAAAAATTTTTTTAAAAAACAGGGCTTCCACCCCACAGAAAATCCGCAAGCGCGCAAGCCCTGTAAAATATACTACATAATACTTCCCATCAACGTGGACATCACGATCATCACCAACGAAAATGTAAAAGAATTTACCGAAATAAGCGTAGCTCTCTGCTCCGATGGAATCATATCATTTAACAGGATGTCTGTGCGCACTTCCAGAAAATCATCTGCAAAAGAACCAACAAATCCACCAAGAATCATCAGATAGGGATTTCCCGAAAACGTCATTGTAAACGCAAACAACACACCGATTCCACTTAAAATAACATACTTTTTGTATTTCCAATTTGGAAAATATCCCACCACTTTTGCGCCGAGTGCAGCTCCAAGTCCCATGACAAAAAGAGCCGGGCCAAGCAGTGCCTCGTTCAATCCCGCCAGTGGCAGCTTTGCCTGCAGGAAAAACAGGACAAGTGTTGACACTGCACCGATCAATGCATTTACGATCATAATGCTTCTGGCTTTTCGATTGTTTTTCATGAAATGCCAGCTCTCTGTGATGACGTTTTGAAGTCTCTCTGAAATGCGGATGTTCTGAATGTTTTTCTGATCAGTTTCCTCTTCATTCATCCGTTCTTGCTTTTCTTCACTCATCTGCTTTTGTTTATGATCATCTGTCTGTGGATTGGTTGGTTCACCATCAGCACCAGTGAAACCGGAAATTTCTCTTAAACTGCATGCAATCCCAAGTGCGATTATCCCAAAGAAAATGTCAATCGCATATGCCTTTTTGTACCCCAGCCACAATGCAACCCCTGCACAAAGTGTTGCTGTAGAACTTGTGATCCGATATAACATCATTTCCGTGGAAGCATATCGGTTATATTTTTTCTCCTGCCTTACCGACTTTAAACTGTCATACGCCAAAGCTTCTATGGTTCCCGATTCCAGATTGTAACTGATCGCACTGAATGCAATCGCAAATGCCACCGTTCCAAAATTGTCGGATAAGATCATAGCCAGACAAGACAGCACACTGACCAGCTTCGAAAGAGCCAGTGTCCTTTTCCTTCCAAAAACATCTGCCACAACACCTGATGGAATCTCAAAACAACTGCTTGCGATATGAAAAATACTCTCCAGTATTCCAATCTGTAACAGTGAAAACCCTCTGAGTGCAAGAAGCGCCACCCACGATGCTCCCGCAATCCGAAAATAGCTTACCGTAGTAAGTGTATACAATTTATTGATCTGTCTTTTTATATTAAAATTACACATAAAAAAATCTCCTTTTCAAAATAATATCTTTCCAATATTTTTGAACAGGAGATAGTGTCTTTTCGTATTTACATTCTTAATTTTAGAAACTGTTTACCTGAAAAAGAGCGCACTATCCCTGTAAACAGCTAATTTGTTGCCTTTTTGCAGGTGAAGATTCGTTGTTTTCCAGCGCATAGTCTGCTCTCCTTTCTTAGGATATTTGTTTTCTTCTGATATTTACATCTTCTGTATTATATACATGAATGGATAGACTTGTCAAATTAATATAAACTACAACACAGCAGCAAGTATAGCATAAACAACAATTGTCACTGCCAGGTATATGGAATTACAATTTGCTATATACTTTCCCGTCTTCATCCTTAATAAATGCCTGTATTCCCATCGAACCAGGAATAGACATATATACAATGATTGCTATCTCTAACAATCGATCTGATCTTCCAAGAATATGTATCAACGAAATAGCTGCAATTGCAAATATCAGCTGCATAACAGCTCTTATTATTACAGTTTTCAGGCATGTTCCCAACAATTCTCTATTCAACTGAACTTCATAACCTACTACCAGTAAAATCATTGGTGACATCGCTGCCGTTATCATGTCTTTCATGGTAGTCCAGATCACACCTGCCGGACTTAACATGAAACCATTCATCAGCCCACTGACACTTGCAAGTATTCCCAATATTACCGCAAGAAAAGCAGGTGTCTTAAACGCATTCTGAACAATTTCAATCACACTTACTTTTTTGCCGTCTTCTATCAAAACCAGTACATTACTCATGATGCTGAACGTAAAAAGTAATGCTGCGATATCAATCACTGCAATCACAGACAAATTTTCCACTCCGACAAGACCTGTATAAAGCGAGTATCCAATCATTCCGCCCTCATACCCACAAGCTATAAAAGGCAGGTATTTATCATAGGGTTTCCTAATAAAATGTTTCAGGACAAAACCCAGAATAAACGTGACACAAAGAATCACAAACATCATGCCAATATTAAATATCGTTTCTTTCCCTAGGACAGATGTTGCAAGTCCATGAAAGACTGCAATCGGAAGCTTTATGTTTACAACAATCTTTTTTATCCCATCCACGCAGTCTGCACTGATATAATTGGATTTTCTGCAAATCATCCCTAAAAAAAGCATGAAAAGTACCGGAAGTACTGTTTTTAAAATTTGAATTATCATAGCCCATTCTATTTGCCTCTCTTACAGTAGCATCCATAAATCTCTTCTGTATTCCATTGCCTCTGTACTCCATATCAACCACAACAAATTCCTGACACATGATTTTATTTTCAGGAATCTCCATCCAATCAGTAATAGGTCTTGAAAAGAATAAACCATCCTCACACGCAAAACTTGCTGCAATAAGCTTATCTCTGTTATAAACTCCCAATAAAATATAATCGCCTTTAAGACTCTCTTCTATTGTCTTTTCGTCTGTGGGATAGTAGTACTCTTCGTGAGATAATGTAAGAATTACTTTATTCTGTAAATTCACAATCGGTTTTAAGTCTCTCTTTGGGTTTTTAATTTCAATTTTTTTTATAGATAAATCAATGTATTGATTCATATTTTAAATTCCTCATAATATATAGCCGAATTTTCGGCTTCTTTTGAACTGTCAATTCCAACTTCCACACAGATTAGATTCACACTATAATCCAACACGATAAATCGATCATGAAATAATTGACGAACAGTTTGTCGAATAATCGGATTGACAAATATCATATCATATAGTACCATTGCTCTATAAAGAAATGAGTTTTTGTCGTGTACAGCCTTATGGCTCAATCGGGTTGCTTGTTTCTTTTTTTATATCCAAAATGTCATATAGATATAATTTTTTATCCTCTGAATGTCTAACAATCAATGATGTATGAAATACATTGTATCTCTCTATCTCCCCCACCTCATCATATACCGGCAATGCAAATCGTGAATCATATCGATACCAGCCAAATTTTGCATTTCTCCAATGCTTTGCTTCAGTATTCTCTCGAAAATGTTTCCCCACTGCAATCTCTATCAGCTCCGGAATTCCTTGTGCTGCATTGGCTTTTGCCTTCGCATTCGTTCCCTTTATACTATGTGTATATTTTGAACCACTATATTCATTCGGTAAATCTAATCCAATATACACTATATCCCCTGTAGAGGCTATGGTGTAAAAATCTCCAATATAGTTTTTAAGGTATTCCCTTACATCTTTCCAATTAATAGAACGTTTTCCCTTAAATATAATATCATTAATCACAACTATATTATTGCCATCAATATCTTGAATAACAGATACATTTCTCTTATTTTTTTTCGAGATATTATTTTCATTGATCTGATTGCATATTTCTACTAATTCAAAATATCTTAATAATCTTCTCTTCGTTTCATTATCTGCCATTCTAAATACTTCAACTATCTGTCTTTCATCTAACATATAATCCGTCTGCACAACCTTTTCTTCTTTCTCATCCCCATTGCAAAGTAAATCCACAAGCGACATATCAAGTGCTTTGCATATAGCAACCAATTTGTCTGCCTGTGGATTAATTTTTTTCTTACGCCAGTCGCTGATCGTACTGGTAGCAATACCAGTTCTTCGCGATAATTCAATCTGACTCATATGTAATTCCGTTAATCTGTCAAAGATTTTTTCATATATATTCATGACACAATATCTCCTCACACATTTTGGAGTTTCCGTGTTTTCGGATATTGTATCATAAATATAAAAGTATCTCAATCCTTTTATATGTCAAGCTTACTTCATATCAGGAACAACTGGAAACTGCCGCTATAAGTGTATTTGTTTTGCACCTTGTAGCTTCAATTTTGCGGTCGAAAAATTTGACCGCAAATATTTTTTTGTTTCATGTTTGCGGTACAAAAAATCCACCGCAAAATTCATGCAACCATTTTCATAACACCGTAAAAATGGTCTACTCATTATCCTTTTCTTCCCTCATCTTGTCATAATACGCTTTATACCTATAAATCGTCCTCTCACTGACATTGTTCCGCTTTGCAATTTCTACCATTGTCATGCCGCTCTTATACCCAGCAGCAAAAGGTCATTTTAATATTCCTGACAAAAAATGTGCGTGTTCCGAATCATGAATTTTTTCACGCTTGTAATTATTATTGAACGTTTTTCCTGTGCAAGATCCCAATCTTCCTCGGAAATAATTGCTTCATGAATTCCCTCATAAACATGGAAATCTGATTGCTCCACTACATATGTTTCATTACGGATTCCTGTTCTCTTCTCTGTACGCCTGCGTCCATATGCTATCTTCCCCATATATACCGGGTTATCAATTATCTTCTTGATAAAGCTGGCCGAGAACCCCGGTATTGTTCCATTCTAACGCAGCTTCTTTGTATATCCATGATTGTTCAGATAATTTGCCACGCCATTGATTCCATCATTGGTATGAATATACCTGTCAAAAATCATTTGAATAATTTCCACTTCATCCTCAGCAATAACAAATTCCCCATTTTTCAGCCTATATCCATACGGTGCAAATCCGCCATTCCATTTACCTTCTCTCGCCTTCTGCTCACGCCCAGCCATTGTCTGCACTCTGATATTTTCCCGCTCCATCTCTGCTACTGCCGCAATGATAGATATAAGCAGTTTATCGGCTTCTTTTGAACTGTCGATTCCATCTTCCACACAGATTAGGTTCACACCATAATCCTGCATAAGCTGTAAAGAGCTGAGTACATCCGCCGCATTTCTACCAAGTCGGGATAATTTAAATACAAGGACGAAATCAACTCCGTCCTTGCCATCTTCAATATCATTCAGCATCCGCATAAATTCCTGACGACCTTTTATATTCTTACCGGAATGCCCTTCATCGGAATATTCTCCTACAATCTCCATATCCTGAAATTCTGCATATTTTTTTAGTTTGTCCTTCTGTGCATCAAGACTATAGCCATCAACCTAAATAGCCGTAGACACACGAGTATATATGTAACATCTTGTTTTCTTCTTCAATAATTTCACACTCCTGTATTATTCATTTGTCAACTTTCCAGATTGCTCTGCAAGCTTTTTCTCTTCTCTCTTCACTCTACGTTCCAGTTTCTTAATGTCTTCCGATGCTGGTAAATCTTCCGGTTTAATTCCTCTTTGTCCAAGCATGTCTCTAACAGAAGTATTATTTTCCACATGTTCAACAGTGATTGCAGATTCTCCTTGCAAGTCCTTTTCTTCAACATTATAATTCGTCATTTCAGTTGCAAGATTTTTTGCGGCAATGGTAAGTGTTGGTAGGAAATCCGCAAGTGGTCTTTTATCCTGTACGCCCAAACGTTCTTTCATCTGTTTCGTGGTAAATCCACCAAATAAAGCCTGATCTCCTTTAGACCGAATACGACCAAATCCTGCATCATCTACTCCACGTTCATATATATTTTGAGACAATCTTTTTTCCGATTCCCTTAATTTTCCTCTTGCCTCTGTCCTTTCGATATAAGAAATCCTTTCTTCAATCAATTCCTGTTTTCTAGTCTGAACCGCAAAATAGCATTGTGCAAAAGCAATCTGCTCCTTTCGTGGATCTCCATTTTCAGCAATAAGATAACATGCATAACGAGTAAGCATATAATCTTCAACTTCACGAAGTGCACCGTTTCCAACTTCAATTGTATTGTTAAATCTTGAAAAATGATCTTCTGCTACGTTTCCATTATTCTCACATGAAATCATTGCTTTATTTATTGCATTATCAAAATTTCTCCATTGAACATAATCCAATAATTTCATTAGTTCTCTTGCATACCAATACTCAATGCCATCCGCTTCATGTCGGATATCATCAAATTTTCTTCTGTACAATTCTATTATTCTCTTTTCCATTCAAATTTTCTCCTCTTATGAACATATTGCTGACGCCAGCAATATGTTTTTTACTATTAATTTCTTCAATTACTCTAACACATTCTCCTTTGTGTTCCTCATCTTGTCATAATACGCTTTATACCTGTAAATTGTTCTCTCACTGACATTATTACGCTTTGCAATCTCTATCATAGTCATTCCACTTTCATAACCTGCAACAAAATCATTATAGATTGCCATCCACTTGGCATTATGTTTCTGTCGTCCGCTCATCTTTCTGTTTTTATAATATTCTAGTTCTTCACGAAGTTTCTCGTTTTCACTTTCCAATTCTGCTATTCTCTTAAGCGCGGCTTCCAGTGTTTCAATCTTTTCCATTTTCATTTTCTCCTTTCAAATATAAATCATGATAAGTTACAGCCACTGCCATAGAAGCCCATATATCAGCCTTAAATCCATAGAACGTGTCTGGATTAGCTTTTGTACCCTTGCCATTCTTAAAATCATGCTGAGCGAATCTATCAATTAATGCCTGCCTTATATTGGCATCCTTAGCTTTCATACTGTTGCAGAGTGTAATCTTCTCATCTTTTCTAAAGATATATGTATAAGGTATATCCAAATCATCAAGCACCTGCACTATACGGCCTATCATTACGCAAGTATCAAATACTTCCTTTCCTACAGCCATACCGTAACAAGCTACCATCTCAATAGCTGCATGTAGTTCTTCTACATGAAAGTCTGCAACTTCATAAATCTTTTCAAGAAGTGCCTCATTTTCAATTTTTCCTTTATCTTTAATAGCTAAATCATCCGTTGTAAGTACATAAGCTGATTGAATATTACCTGGATCAATAGCAAGTATCATCCCAGCACCCTCTTCCAAAATGGTTTCTTTGTAGTTAATTCAACTTCTAAATCCCTAATTTCCGCTTTTAAGGATTCAATCATTCTAGCCTGTTTATCTGTCTCCTTTCGCTGTTCTAAAACGATTGATTTCCAGTAATTAATCCTAATTTTATCGGTAGAGCATTCATGACGAAGCCTTTTAAGCTTCTTGTACTGTTTCTTAAGCTCCTTAGCCTGTGCCTTAACCTTCTGCCTATTACTTGGGCATTTTGTAGTCATTTTCTTTCGTCTCTTCATTCACTTATCTTCCTTCCTGTGCCTTTGCATAAACTTCTCTAAGCATTCCACACTGTCTTATGTTGAATTCTATTTGGCTATCTTCTATCACTGGACCATATGTAATTTTAGGAACAGATTCCTTATTTTCAAGTTTAAGCATTTCTTCTTTCTCTTTTGTAGCCAGTCTTATATTGTCTATTTGACTACTTAGCTTAGGTCCTAATGATACTTCTTTGGTAAATCTTTTGTTTACCGCATTCATAGCTTTAGTAAACTGTCCTCTCAGAACACCTTCCTCTTCTTCTGGGCATATGCTAATAGCTCGAACACCACCTACCCACTTAACAGCTTCTTGTACTTGACGTGGTAATTCATTCATTACTGCTTCTTGCGAATAAATACCTCCGTGTTTATTTATAGCTTGATGGACCATTCCCCAAGCTTGCTCTGGGTCTACTATTTCTGGTAATAAAAGTTCTGCGTAAGCTTCTTTTATATCCGCTATTGTTGGCGCCCATTTTGATGTATTAATAAGTTT
>OLNY01001626.1_pt1 | contig 17380 bp, 14 predicted proteins | sample 1671981 | NCBI WGS metagenome assembly OLNY01 (sample SAMEA3136632, study PRJEB25190) | human gut metagenome | biome: human gut; feature: human-associated habitat; material: faeces | place: Austria | collected 2013
AGTTTTTCGACACGCTGAAAAAAAAGACGCTGCACTCGCAGCGTCTTTTTCAGACTGTCAAAAAAGTCCGTAATCGTCAAAATCGATTCGCAATTCAATGGATTTTTACTCTCTGGATTTCATTTACAAAAGTGGGGGATTCCAAACTTTATAGTCTGAAAACCAGCTTGCTGCGCAAGGATTTTGACTTACTGCGCAACTCACGCCCTACCGTACCTATGTACGCCGACGAGCGTGAGTTGCTTGTCTTCCGAACTTTTTCGCAGTCTGTCAGCGTGCCGAAAAGAGTTTTTCGACACGCTGAGGCGAGCAGCGCTCACCTTTAAATTTCAGTATTCGCGGACGACCGCCCGCACGCGGCCTAAAATGCGCGCGTCGCGTCCGTCGATGGGGGAGTAGTCCGGGTTTTCCGGCATCAGCCAGACGGTCGCGGCCCACGCGGTCCGGCTCGTCCACGGCAAAGGTCAGGCCGGTGTCCAGCGCGTTACTCACAATTAAAGCGTCCCTGCCGGTCAGCCGCTTGCAGGCGTGGGCCAGTACGGGCGTTAAACCCGGTACTACGCTGCACACGATGACGCCCTCGCAGGCGGTGGGGTCGACCTTTAAGCGCCCCAGCAAAAAACGCAGCTCGGCGGCATATTCATCCGCTGTGCAGCGGGGGCGGGTGACCATCCGGGTGGTGAACAGGATGTCGCGGTGCGCTTCGCCCGCCAGCCCGCCGATGCAGATGTTGCTGTTGCCGATGTCAACTGCTAAAACCATGGTGTTTGTCTCTTTTCCTGAAAATGTAGCACCATTATAGCAGATTGACGGCAGTGCTGTAAACGGGTATACTAACATTATGAAGGATGTGATCTCCATGAACCTGAAAGGCAAAACCATCGTCCTCGGCATTACCGGGGGCATTGCCGCTTATAAAATGCCCAATGTGGCCCACGCGCTGGTCAAGCTGGGCGCCGACGTCCATGTGCTGATGACCCAGAACGCCACCGAGTTCATCACCCCGCTGGTGTTTGAAACGCTGACAAATCGCCGCTGCATCGTGGATACGTTTGACCGCAACTTCCAGTACGACGTGGCACATGTCAGCCTTGCCAACGCCGCCGACCTGATGCTCATCGCCCCGGCCACGGCCAATGTGATTGCCAAAATGGCCCACGGCCAGGCCGACGACATGCTGACCACCGTGACCCTGGCGGCCCACTGCCCCAAGCTGGTGGCCCCGGCCATGAACACCCACATGCTGGAAAACCCTATTACCCAGGATAACATCAAGACGCTGGAGCATTATGGCTTTCCGGTCATCCCGTCCGGCTCCCAGGGTCTCCGCCAGCTGGCGGGCGTTGCCGTCCTCCTCGATGTGGGCGTAAAAATCCTCCAATACCCGGTCCAGCACCCGCCGCCGCAGCAGCATGGCCTCCTGTTCGTCCAGCACCCGGAAATCCGGGGTCAGGCTGTGCTCCTCCACCGGGGGCAGCAGGTGCACGTTCTCGCGGAGCAGTCCGGCGCAGAAGGCGTCCACGGTTTTGATGTCCGCCTGATACACCCGCAGCGTCTGCCGCCGCAGGTGGCTGTCCCCGGGCCGGTCCGCCACCCGGCGGGTCAGCTCCTGGGCGATCTTGCCCCGCAGCTCCGCCGCTGCGGCCTTGGTATAGGTGATGATCAGGAAGTCGTCCACCTGACAGCCCTCCTGCTCCATATAGGAAAACAAGCGCTCCACCAAAACCTTCGTCTTGCCGGAGCCTGCGGCGGCGGACACCAGAAGGCTTCCGCCCCGGTCATATACGGCTGTTTCCTGCTGCGGCGTCAGCGGCATGTGCTCCCCTCCTTCCCATTTTCCGCGTCCACGAATTGCCAGAATTCCTCCGGCTTTACAGTTCTGATATAGCGCACCCGATCGCCGCCCCGGCCTTCCTGGAAGGCACAGGCCGCAGCAAAATCGCAGCGGTCGCAGGCCCGCTCCTGGGGTCCCCGTGCCACCGGGTCGGCGTCAATATTGCCGGAGCCGATCTCTCTGGCGATCTGGTGCAGCAGGTCCTCCACATACCGGCCCAGCTTCCCCAGCTGCTCCGCCGATGCGATGCCGTCGGAAATGGAGCCGTCCTTCTTCACCCGAATGGGCAGATAATGGGGTGCTTCCAGAGCGCTGTGCTCCATAGCCCGCAGCACCTCCGGGTCCGCCAGCACCATGCCGCTGCGGCGCAGCTCCTCCTGCAGGGCAGCCTGGAGCTTTTCCGGCTGGATGCCCCGGTCCTTTTTCAGGATCACCTCCCGGGCCGGGTGATACAGTACCCCCGCCGGCACAATGGGATAGCCGAAATAGCTGCGGCCCTCCTTCTCCAGAGTGAACAGGTACAGGAGCATCTGAATGCCCAGGCCGTACCGCAGGTCCGACAGGTCAAAGGCCTTTTTCCCGGTTTTGTAGTCCACCACCCGCAGATACAGCTTTCCGTCGTGGAGCCAGCCGTCCACCCGGTCCACCTTGCCGCTGACGGACAGGGTCTCATCTCCCTCGGTGACGGTAACGGCGGGCAGCTGCCCGTCCCGGCCGCCGAAGCCCAGCTCGAAGGCCACCGGTGAAAAATCCGATTGGGCCAGCTCCCCGGCCATGTCCTCCACGATGGCGCAGGCCGCCGTCCGCAGCCGGGAAAACAGATACCGGAACCGGGAGCTTTTCTCCCGATAGCCGTCGATCTCCTCCCGGGCGTATTGGTCTATGTATTCCCGGACCAGGCGGCGCAGCTCCTCCCGCTCCACCCGGCTCCAGCCGCCCCGGTTCTTTACCTCCCGGGCCACATTTTCCAATAAATAGTGGATGAACGTGCCGATCTCCGGGGCCTCGAAGCCCGCCGGTCGGCGCTCCCTGGCCCGCAGGCCATACTGCATGAAGTACCCGAAGTGGCACCGCTTCACCTGGTCCATCCGGGAGGCCGACATGTGCAGGGACCGCCCATACAGGGCCTGCACCGCCTCCGGCGACAGCCGTCCCCGGCCCAGGGCGCGGCCCCGGTCCATGGCATCCAGCACCCGGTCATAGCCGCCCCGCTGCCGGAAATACCGCTCCAGTGCCCTGTCGCTGCCGGCCAGCTCCAGAGCCGTGGCAGGCAGCATCCGCCGGTAGGCCCCGTCCTCCCGCAGGACGTGCAGATCCGGAAACAGCTTCTCCATCCGCTGCACCACGAAGGAGGGCCGCAGCTGAGCGCCGCTGATGTCCCCCACCGGCCAGCTGACGGTAAGCCGCTCCGTGGGCTGGGCCAGGCACGCGTAAATATTCTGCAGCTCGTTGTCCAGCGGGTCAAACACGGCGTCCGACAGCAGGATCTCCCGCTGCTGCAAGGTCTCCCGGTCCTCCGGGTCCAGCAGGCCGTGGCCGCTGGGCGGCATAGGCAGCACGTGGTCGTTGGCCCCCAGCAGGAACAGGCACCTTACCCGGTGCCGGTCGTTGCGGGTGATCTCGCTGACCTTCACCTGGTCCAGGGTGGCAGGAATGGTACCCACGCTGTACTGGGTCAGCACCAGCCGCAGCAGCCGCGCGAACTCCTCACCCGTCAGCTCCGTGTCCCCCAGGATCTCCACAAATTGGTCCAGCACCCCGCAGAATATCTCCCACAGCTGCACATATTCCTCCGCCAGCTGGGGCTGGTTCTCTGCCAGCAGCTTCCCGGCGGTTTCCTCCAGGGCCTGGGGCACACCGGCCTCCTGCAAAAATGTGTACAGGCACTCTGCCTTGCTCCTGGCGGATGATGCCGTTTTCATCCCCTGATACAGGGGCTCCAGCAGCAGACGTACCCGCCGCCGGACACCATTGACCTGCCGCAGCCGTGCGGCGGCAGTCTCCGTCATCTCCCGTCCGTAGCCGTCGGGGCTGGCGGTCCAGTCGCCCTCCCGCAGCCACATGCCGCCCCGGATATCCCACACGATCACATAATTCTCCAGGATATCGCACTCATCCGGGGAAATGCCCCCCAGGCCGGTCTTCAGGCAGCGGAACATGTCCTCCCGGTCAAAGCCGCCAGTAACGGCGTCCAGGGCCCCCAAAAGCATGGTGATGGGCGGCTTTTCCAGCAGATCGCTGCGGCGGCTGATATAGGCCGGGATGCCGTCTCGGCGGAACACGCTCTCCAGCAGTGGGCCGTAAACCTCCATATTCCGGGCGCACACGCCCATATCCCGCCAGCGGTATCCCTCAGCCGCCAGCTGCCTCAGCTGCTGGGACACCCATTCCACCTCGGTGAAGGCCGTGGCGGCCTGATACAGGCGAATTCCCTCCGCCTGGCCCTCATAGGCCGTCTCCCGGCCAAAAAAGTGCCGCTCCAGGTGATCCAAGGGGCCGCTCCCCTGCTTTTCGCACCACAGGACTTCCATACTCTGCCCCACACGCCGGGCCATGCGCTCCAGGCGCATCCGCTGGCGCAGAGCATTCTGAAACAGCTGTTCATTGCCCCGGTCCCCCAGCAGGGTCACGGTAACGCTGCTGGCCTGCCGCAGCACCAGCTCCAATATGCTCTCCTCCTGGCGGTTGAAATAGGAAAACCCGTCCAGATACACATCGCAGCCCCGGAGATAGTCGCTGTGCTCCAGATGCTCCCGGAGCTTCTGGAGCCGGGACCGGGCATCCATGTCTCCGTTGCGCAGCCGGGCGTCATACGCCGCATACAGCAGCGCGATATCCCGCAGCTTATCGCCCATAGCGCCCTCCAGGTCCTCTACATGTGCATAGAGGTCCCGGGGCCCGATCTCATAGGCGTAAAGCTCCTCCATCAGGTCCGTCAGCTGCCGCAGAAACGACGCCCGCTGACTGGGCCGCCCGAACACCCGCAGCTCCGGCGCCAGCTCCTGCAAAACCCGCCGCATGGTCAGGAGCTTTCCCCCGTTGTCCAGGGTAAACTCCGCCAGCCCTCCCGTTTCGGCCAGCACCCGGGACGACAGGCTCCGGAAGCTCAGCACCTCCGCATCCCGGGACGCCGTGGGCCCCAGGGCCCGGCACAGGTCCACCTCCGCCTCGTGGGAAATATGCTCCGGCACCAGCAGCACCTGCCGCCGCAGTCCCCGGTTTTTCTCCATAGCCTCCAGTACCCGCCGGGATTTTCCGGACCCGGCCCGTCCTACCCATACAGACAGCATCCGCCCCGCCTCCTTTCTGACGCACTGACAGCAGGATACCATGGCTGCTGTCCCAAAAAACTCTCATCTGACAGTATACCGCATTTCCCCCCCGGTGGAAAGCCCCGTTAAGGCGAAAAAAAAAACGCCGCCTGCTGGGCAGGCAGCGTTTTTCTCTTATTGATTGGTGCCGAGCTCCTTGAGATACCGGCTCAGCGCATCCTTCCAGTCCGGCAGCGGTGTGAAGCCGTTCTCCGCCAGCTTGCTCTTATCCAGCCGGCTGTTGAAGGGCCGCGCCGCCTTGGACGCGCCGTATTCCGCGGTGGTCACGGCGTCCACCTGCACCGGCAGGCCCGCCTGGCGGAAGATCTCGCAGGCAAACTCGTACCAGGAGATGTACCCGCCCTCATTGGTGGCGTGATAATAGCCGTACTTGTCGGACTCGATCATATCCACCAGCAGCCGGGCCAGGTCCAGGGTATAGGTAGGCGTACCGATCTGGTCGCACACCACCCGCAGCTTGTCGTGGGTCTTGCCCAACTGGAGCATGGTCTTGATGAAGTTCTTGCCGTTCAGGCCGAACACCCAGGCGATCCGCACGATGAAGTATTTCTCCAGCGCAGAGCTGACGGCCAGCTCGCCGCCCAGCTTCGTCTCGCCGTAGTAGTTCAGGGGCTGATAGTCCTTGCAGTCCGGCTGCCAGGGCGTCTGGCCCTGCCCATTGAACACATAGTCCGTGGAAATGTACATCATCTTGCAGTCCTGGGCCTTGCACGCCGCCGCCAGATGAGCGGTGCCGTCCACGTTGATGGCCCGGACCTTGGGCTGCTTGTCGGCGTCCTCGGCCAGGTCCACCGCCGTCCAGGCGGCGCAGTGGATCACGGCGTCGGGCCGCACATCGTCCATCACCTGCCGCACCTGCTGCTCATTGGTGATATCCATGGGCACATAGGGCATCTCCGTCACGGCAGAGCCGTCTGCAATGCCGCTGTACACCGGAGCGATGTCACTGCCCACGCCCTGATGGCCCCGGCGGGCCAGCTCGTTCATCACATCGTGGCCCAGCTGACCGCCCACGCCCGTTACCAGAATTTTCATTTTGCAGCCTCCTTACAGATACTGGATGGCCCGGCTGACGGCCTTTTCCTTTCCGCCACCGGTAATGGTGCCCTTGATCTTGTCCTTGCACCAAACCATCACGAACTCAATGGCCATCAGGGCGGCAAACTCCGCCAGCATGACCAGGAAATACTTCACATCCGGCGCCGCGGCGGTATAGAACCGCTTCCCCACGGCCACCAGCACCGGCGCGATATACCAGGGCAGATGCGTGGCCATCAGGAACATGGAGTTCTTCCCGCACCAGATCAGCGGCCGCAGGGGCACCCGCCCCTCCAGATACCGCAGCAGCTCCAGCACCGCCACGGAGCCCAGCACGCCGTTGACGTAGAACACCAGGCCGAAGCGGCCCAGCCGGAAGGAGTTGAAATCCAGCTTCGGACTCAGCAGCGACAGCCCCAGGTTCACCGCCAGCAGCACCACCAGGATCAGCGGCCTGCTCAGCCGTTTGGGGTCCAGATGGCGATAGATGTAATAGCCGCACAGCATGAACCAGCACCCGCTGACGCTCTTGGCCGCCACCACAAACAGGTTCTGCCCCGCCTGGGCCAGCAGCCCCTCCGGCAGGTCCATCCCCTCATAGATTCGGCATACCGCCCACAGCAGCACCGGCATCAGGATGCACAGCAGCAGCTTCACGGCCCTAGACCGGCTCTCCGGCCGGATGGCCGCAAACAGCAGCTCAGCCAGCAGCAGCGTGGGCAGGAACCAGAGGGTGGCGATGCCCCGCAGCGTAATGGTCAGGAAGATATCCCCCCCAGGGCCTCTCTTATGCCCTGGTGCCGCACCGCCGCAAAGGCCAGGTGCGCCAGAATGGCCAACAGGGAGTACACCCCATAGGGGATGACCAGGGAATACAGCCGCTTGCCCCACACGGTGCCGCAGCTCTCCTCCTGTCCCCGGGTCTCATAGCGGTATGCCTTCAGCAGGCCCACCACCACATAGAACACAGCGATCTTGAAGGAGGAAAACCATACGGAGCTGGTGCTCCACAGATAGTCCATATGCCCCCAGATGATGGCCAGCATGCCCAGGCCCTTGGCGGCGTCCACAAAGCCCAGATGGGCGGACGGAATCGGCCCCGCCCCGGCCTTGACTCTCTGCTCCTCCATCACTCAGCGATTGCCGTACATCTTCTCGTAGTAATCCTGATACTCGCCGGAGATGATGGTCTCCCACCACGAACGGTTGTTCAGGTACCAGTCGATGGTCTTTTTGATGCCGTCGGCGAACTTGGTCTCCGGCAGCCAGCCCAGCTCGTTGTGGATCTTGGTGGGGTCGATGGCATAGCGCATATCGTGGCCCTTCCGGTCCGCCACATGGACGATGAGGCTCTCGGGCTTGCCCAGCTCCTTGCAGATCAGCTTCACAATGTCGATGTTGCGCATCTCGTTGTGGCCGCCCACGTTGTACACCTCGCCGACCCGGCCCTTATGGATGATCAGGTCGATGGCCCGGCAGTGATCCTCCACATACAGCCAGTCCCGGACGTTGAGACCCTCGCCGTACACGGGCAGGGGCTTGTCGTTGAGGGCGTTGGCGATCATCAGGGGGATCAGCTTCTCCGGGAAGTGATAGGGCCCGTAGTTATTGGAGCAGCGGCTGATGGTAACAGGCAGACCATAGGTCCGGTGATACGCCTGCACCAGCAGGTCGGCGGCAGCCTTGGAGCTGGAGTAGGGGCTGGAGGTGTGGATAGGCGTCTCCTCGGTAAAGAACAGGTCGGGCCGGTCCAGGGGCAGGTCGCCGTACACCTCGTCGGTGGACACCTGATGATAGCGCTGGATGCCGTATTTGCGGCAGGCGTCCATCATGGTGGCGGTGCCGATGATGTTGGTCTGCAAAAACACACCGGGGTCCTCGATGGAGCGGTCCACATGGCTCTCGGCGGCGAAGTTCACCACCATGTCGGGGTGCTCCTCCTCAAACAGCTTGTAAACGGCCTCCCGGTCGCAGATATCCGCCTTCACGAAGCGGAAGTTGGGGTTGTCCATCACAGGAGCCAGGGTGGACAGGTTCCCGGCATAGGTCAGCTTGTCCAGGCATACGATGCGGTAATCGGGATGCTCCTTGAGCATATGGAACACGAAGTTGCTGCCGATAAAGCCGGCGCCGCCGGTAACGATAATGGTCATGGCTCATTCTCCCTTTCCGTAAACGAAGTTGCAGTCGCTGTCCGCCAGCAGCGGAGCGTTTTTGTCCTTGTCGGACAGAATGGGGTCCGTCACGCCCCAGTCCACGCCGATGGCGGGGTCGTCGAAGCGGATGGACCGGTCGCTGGGATGGTCATAGAGGTTGTCCGCCTTATAGCAGAAGTCCACGTCGTCCGTCAGGGTCACGAAGCCGTGGCCAAAGCCCCGGGGAATGTAGAACTGGCGCTTATTTTCGGCGCTGAGCTCCACGGATACCCACTGCAGATAGGTGGGTGACCCCTTCCGCAGATCCACCGCCACGTCCAGAACGGCGCCCCGCACCACCCGGACGATCTTGGCCTGGGCCATGGGGTCCTGCTGGAAGTGGATGCCCCGCAGGGTCCCCCTCTTAGCGGTGAAGCTCTCGTTGTCCTGCATGCTGTTGAAGTGCAGGGCTTCATACTTGGGCAGGGACCAGGTCTCCATGAACCAGCCCCGGTGGTCGCCGAACACGTCCGGCTCGATGATCTTTACCTCGGGAATTTTTGTGTCCAGAATTTTCATGCAAATCACCTATCAATATCGAATTTTGCCCTCAGCCACATGCATCAGGTGCTGGCCGTAGGGGGACTTGCCATAGCGCTGGGCGGACTGGAGCAGCGTCTCCCGGTCGATCCAGCCCTCGGTAAACGCGATCTCCTCCAGTGCCGCGATCTGGGAGCCCTGGCGGGTCTCGATGGTGCGCACAAAGTCCGCCGCATCCACCAGAGAGTCCATGGTGCCGGTATCCAGCCAGGCATAGCCCCGGCTCAGCAGCTGCACGTTCAGGGTGCCGTCCTCCAGATAGAAACGGTTCAGGTCCGTGATCTCCAGCTCGCCTCGGGCGCTGGGCTTCACCCGCTTGGCCATGTCCACCACCCGGTTGTCATAGAAATACAGGCCCGTGATGCAGTAGTTGCTCTTGGGGTGCTGGGGCTTCTCCTCCACGGAGATGACCTTGCCGTTCTCGTCGAACTCCACAATACCGAAGCGCTCGGGGTCATTGACGTAATAGCCGAAAATGCTGGCCCGGCCCTGCTGCGCATCCGCCGCCGCCTGCTTCAGGCGGGCCCGGAAGCCGCTGCCGTAGAAAATGTTGTCGCCCAGCACCATGGCGCAGCAGTCGTCGCCGATGAACTCCTCGCCCAGCAGAAATGCCTGAGCCAGGCCGTCGGGAGAGGGCTGCACCTTGTAGCTCAGATGAATGCCGAACTGGCTGCCATCCCCCAGCAGGCGCTCAAAATTGGGCAGGTCCGTGGGGGTGGAGATGATGAGGATATCCCGGATCCCCGCCAGCATCAGGGTAGACAGCGGATAGTAGATCATGGGCTTGTCATACACCGGCAGCAGCTGCTTGCTGGTGACCATGGTCAGGGGATACAGGCGTGTGCCGGCTCCGCCGGCCAAAACGATACCTTTCATGAGATGGCTCCTTCCTTATGTTCCTCCGCGGCCCCTTGTTCCTTGGGCCATACGGTGTAAAAATGCTGCCCGATCCGCTGTTCCGGCGGCGGGGGCGTCATGTAATCGCCATAGGTATGGCGCAGAATCCGGTCATATCCGGCGGGAATGGGGAACTCTGCGTCCTCAAAGGGAACATACAGCGTTTTTTCCAGGTCCTCCCGCGGGAACACGATGTTCCAGTTGGTATCCCAAACGGTGCAGCCCACATAGCGGCACTTCTCATAGTCCTTCTGCCGGGCCCAGGCCTCGATGCGGTGAATGTAATGGGCACTTCCGTGGAGCCGGGCCCAGGCAAAGCCCGCCAGCTTGGCGGGGGTGTGAAGCCAGCCCCGGCGGCTGGGCGTGAACCGGTCAGCGGCGCAGCAGTTGATGAACTTCACATCCCGCATGGGCTGCTGCACCCAGGCCCTGGCCTCCTCCTCCGTGTCACCGCAGCCGTCCAGCGGATAAATGTCCACAAACAGGCCCAGGCCGTAATCCCGGATGCCCTGGTATTTCACCCGGTAGCGGGTGTCGCTGAAGCGGGCGATGGGGTACACATACCGGGGGTTGTCGTCCACGGTCATCAGGCGCATGGGCAGAAGCTCCTGCCGGTGCCGGCGGCAGTAGGCCACCAGCTTGTCAAAGTCCGGCCGGGGCATGGCCACGTCCAGGTCGTCATCCCAGGGGATGAAGCCCTTGTGGCGGATGGCCCCGATGAGGGTCCCATAAAACAGGAAGTACCGCAGCCCCTGCTCCCGGCAGATGCCGTCCAATTTTTTGAGAATGTTCAGAGCGCCCTCCTGCATTTGTCGCAGTGTCAGTTCCTCCACTTATCTCACTCCTATCCGATATTTCGTCTTTATCTGTCTATTTCTGTCCCGATACGCAGCGGGATGTCCCGCTTTTGCCCGGGTTTTGTCCCGATTTTATGCCGGTTTTTTGCGGAACACCGCAACGAGTCTCATAACCTGATCCCGGTGCCTGACAGCCCACAGGGCGCACACGCCCAGTCCCGCTGCCAGCAGGCCCATCCGGACCCAGAACAGATCCGTCAGTGCCACCGTCACCAGCGACACCACCGACACCACTCCCAGCCAGAGGAACTGCTGGAGAATGTCATACACCATGCCCTTGTGGACCCACCAGGCAAATACCACATGCAGCAGATAATACAGCAGGTAGCACGCCACCGTGGTATACGCCGCCGCCACATAGCCGAAGGATGGAATGAACACGGCGTTGAGCAGGATGTTCATTCCCGCCGCCAGCATGGTGCCCAGAGCGATGAGCTTGGTCTTTTTATAGTAATACTCCACCGACGAGGGCAGGGTATACAGAAATGCGTAGTACATGGACAGGACAATGGGCATGGTCACATACCGGCTGTCGCTGTATTTGGAGCCGCCGGCAATGAGGATGACCTCCGGAGAGATCAGCGCCAGGGCCATGGCCCCGATGGACACAAACACCACATACGCCGAGGCCGCCCGGCGAATGGCCGGATACTCCCTGGCCTTCATCTTTTCAAAGAACCAGGGCGCCCAGGCGGTGTCCATGGAATTGGTGATGACCTGGAAGATCATCCCCACATTATAGGCAAAGCTGTAAAGCCCGGCCTCGGTGCTGCCGATGATGGACTTGATCATAATGCGGTCAAACTGGTTCAGCAGCAACTGGCTCAGGCCGTGGGGCACGGTGGGCAGACTGATGCCCATACCGTAGCGCCAGTATTCCCGGCTGACCAGGGGCCGCTCCTTCCGCCACAGGCGGACCACCACATAGATGCCCACCAGCACCGCAGGAATCAATGTGCCCAGAATGCGGCCCAGATACCCCTGGCCCCGGCATAGGGTCAGAATCAGCAGCACAGAACCGCCAATGCCCGCCACGGCATAGACCAGGCTCAGCACCAGGTATTCCTTATACCGGTAGTCCACCGACAGCACGGAGTTGTAGAAGGTCAGCATGGCCATGCCGAAGCTCTCCAGCACGATCAGCGCCGGAAGATATGGCTGCTCCAGGCTCAGGACCCGGGCCAGCGGCGCGGCAAACACCAGGCTCAATGCCAGCAGCAGCAGGGAATTGCCGATGACCAGCAGCGTCACCGAGGAGCAATAGGACCCGGTGCGCTCATCATAGTCCAGCTTTGCGTTGCGGACGCTGGTGTGGAGGGTGAAGCCCGCCAGCACCGTCACGATCATGACATAGGAGCTGAAGGTGCTGTAAATGCCGAAGTCCTCCACCGTCATCAGCCGCGCAAACAGCGGGATGGCCAGGAAGGACAGGCCCTTCACCAGCATATTGCCCACTGTGTAGCCAAGGCCGGCCTTCAGGGCTTTTTTTCCGCTTGATTCATTCGCCATTGCAATAAACTCTCCTGTTGCGTGGGATTCAGGCGTTCTGCTCCTCCAGCGCCTGGGGGACCGACAGGGTGACGGCATACCAGGCGATGCCCAGCACGGCGTTCATCCAGGGGTTGAACCAGGTGACGACCCAGAAGGTGCACAGGCCGCAGACAACGGCCGCCCCCTCCGGGCACTCCCGCAGCAGCGAACGCCGCCGCAGGCACCACAGCACCACATAGCCAAAGGGCAGCATGTACAGCACCAGACCCACGATACCCGTCCGGGCCAGCATGTCCAGATAGAAATACTCGTCCACGCCGCTGTCCCGGCTGGCGGCCGCAGCGCCCAGGCCGCAGCCGATGATGGGACTGCGGCGGATGCAGTCCTTGAGGCCGTCCTGGGTTTCCTGGCGGAACCGGTCGGATTTCTCGGTGACCTCGATATAGGAGCGCTGACGGTCCATCTCGGCGTCGTTGGGCTTGTCATCGGAGATATCTCCCCGGATGCGGCCCCGCAGCTGGGACGCCCAGGAGGTGGGGACCTCCTGGCCGATGGTGCGAGACACAGCAAAGCTCAGATAGCTGCCCTCCAGGACAAACTCCTGCACCGTGACCAGCACGCCGAAGCACACCACGGCAGCCAGCAGAAACGCCAGCACCCGCTTGCGCCCGGCGGGGCACAGAATCAGCACCGCAACGATACTGATCAGGGCCGTCAGCCCTAAAGCTCCGTACAGGGAGCGGGTATAGCTTAAAAGCAGGGCGTTGAACAGCAGAGCCACCACCAGCACATAGCGCCAGCGCAGCTTCGGCGCCCGGGCCTGGCGGAACAGCACCACCACGCAGCCCACGATCATATAGGGGCTGCTCTTGAAGAACACCCGGACCAGCTTGTTGGACACAATGTCCACCAGCCCGATGGAATGGGCCGTCAGCCAGCGGCACAGGGGCTCGGGGTTATCCGACAGCACCACGGCGGCGTTCACCGCCAGGATCAGAGCCGCCTGGATCACCGCCCCCGCCAGGACCCAGCTCAGAAGGGTCCGCAGCCGGTCGCGGGACCGGACCACAGCCACAAACACGGGGATCAGGAACAACCACATGAAGCCCTTTACGTCGGTGATCAGCACGTCCATGCGGTTGTTTGACCGGATGCCCAGCCAAGCACAGAAGGCCAGCCACACCACAAATATCAGCGTCAGCCAGATGGAGGGCTTTTTCAGGTATGCGCCCAGATGCCGGAAAAGCTCCGGCAGGGCCAGAACAGCCGCCAGGCCCCCCAGCAGAATGCGGACGCTGACAGGTCCAACCTCCCAATAGCGGCCGCCGCCGGTGATGCTGCACTCCAGCAGGAACAGGCACAGAACGCCGAAGGAGAGCTGGCTGCACCGCTGGGTAAAGGTACCCCGCCGGAACTCCTCCGTCATGTTAAGGATTCGATTTTGCAAAAAAGTCACCACCAAAGAATTTGTCCTATACGGCGATTCAGGCCGTACTTCCACAGACCCCGCCGCCGGTAAAGGGCCAGCCGGGCCAGTTTTCCCCGTTGGGGCGCGGCGGCATAATCCGCCAGCAGCGCCCGCTGGTCCGGGGTCAGCTCCTGCTTATAGCAGGCAAGAAACGCCCCCGCCTGACGGGCGGTATCGAAAAGGGACCGGCGCACGGCGCCGCCCTTCAGCTTCTGGAGCACATAGCCCGCCGAGCGGGGGTCCTTGGCACCCACCACATTGCCGCCGTGCTGGCGGTAGTCGATGGTGGCCCGATCCAGGAACACGGCACGGCCCATGGCGGCGGCGATCAGCGCCAGCCACCAATCGTGCATAAGCATGTCCCCCTCCTCCACCGGGCGGCAGGCCAGCCGCGCCAAGGAGCGGTTGATCATCACCGTGCAGCCGGTGACCACATTCTGGACCAGCAGCTGGGGCAGGGACAGCCGATGGCCGTCCAGGCCGGAATAGTGCTGGAACGAGGGGTCCATCTCCCGCAGCTCGCCGTCCACCACCCGCAGGTCCGTGTGGACCAGCACCGGCAGGGACGGGTCCGTCTCCACCTGCTCCATGAGCCGGAGGGTCAGGCGCACCTTGTCCGGGTGCCACACGTCGTCCTGGTCACAGAACATGACGTAATCCGCCTGATCGCCAAACTGCTCCAGCAGGTGCATAAAGTGCTTCTGGGCGCTGCCGAACCGGCGGCCGGAACGGTAATGGGTAATCCGATCCGGATACCGGTCGGCGTATTCCTGCAAAATGGGGGCGGTATCCTCTCCGTCGTCCGACAGGATCAGCTTCCAGCCCCCTACATCCTGGGCCAGGATGGAATCCACCATGGGCCGGATGAATCGGCCGCCCTTATAGGCCGCCAGCAGGATCAATATTTGTTTTTCCATGGTCTTATCCTCACACAATGCCCCGCAGCAGGGCAGCGTAACGGGCCTGCACCACCGGCAGGTCAAAGGTTTCGTCAAACACCCGGCGGACATTCTCCCGCATGCGCAGGCAGTCCTCCACCGTCATTCCGGCCACCTGGGCCGCCGTATCCGGGCCCACGTTGACGCCCACCTGTTCCCGGTCCACTAGCTCGGCGGTGTCGGCGGGAATGTTGTTGAGAATGGGCAGGTCATGGCGGAAATAGTCCACAGATTTCATGGTCAGGCCCACGCAGACGTCGGGCTTCATCAGGTTGAAGCCAAAGTGACAGCAGCTCATGACGGCGTGCTTCTCCGCCTCGTCGTACACCACGCCGCGCCAGTCCACCTCCGCCCCGGCGTCCTTCAGCGCCTGGAGCAGCTGGGGACATTTCTCGCCGTCGCCGATGATGTGAACGGTCACGGGCTTCAGCCGCCGGAGCTGAGCCGTCAGGTCCGCGATGGCATCAATGTTCACCACGTTGTTGATGGCGCCCAGGTAGCACAGGTCCAGGCCGTCGGCCCGAAGCCTGGCCTGGTGGGGCTGGTCCGGGGAACGCTGAGCCGCCAGGTAAATGGCGTTCTCCTCCGGCAGGCCCAGCTTGCGGCAGAACAGCCTGCACTCGGGAATGACCCGATCCGCAGCAGGCAGGTTCTTATCCCGCAGCCCCGCCCACACGGAAAACGGCAGGGCCAGCAGCTGCTTCACGGAGCCGGAGGGGAACGTCTCCGGCCACATATCGAAGATCTCGAATATCAGCTTGGTATCCGGGTGGCGGCGCTTGAAGCGGGCGCCGTAATGGGCCAGATAGTTGGGGGGCAGCTGGGCCACCACCACATCCGGCGGATCCTGCTCCAGCTCCTGGAACACCAGCCGGGCAAAGTCCCGGTGTGACAGGATCCGGGCCAGGGAGAGGTTTTTCCGGTAGGGCCGCACATGGATCTGGCGGCATCCGGGGACCGAGCAGTGAAACACCTTTTTAGATGAGTGGTCAAAGTCGCCGGTATAGTACACCGTCTCATAGCCCTGGGACTTGAGATAGCCGTCGATGACATAGAGCCGGTGGTTATAGTGGTCGGAGCAGCTCAGCAGCACCGCCCGTTTCGTGGTATGCATTACGGTTTTTCCTCCGTTTTTTTGTCCTCAAACGCCTCGGTGCTTTCCTCCGGCGTCAGCAGCACCAGCGCCGTGCGCAGGATCAGCTTCAGGTCAAGCCAGACGCTGTATTGCTGGATGTAGGCCAGGTCCATAATGAGCTTATCCCGGGGGGATGTGTTGTACTTGCCATAGATCTGGGCAAGACCGGTAAGCCCCGCCTTGGCCCGCAGGCGATAGCGGAACTCCGGAAGATCATTGGTATACTTCTCGACATTCTCCAGCATTTCAGGCCGGGGACCCACGATGCTCATGTCGCTTTTCAGGACATTGATCAGCTGGGGCAGCTCGTCGATGCGGAACTTGCGGATAATCCGGCCCACCCTGGTGATGCGCTGGTCCCCCTTGGTGGCGGAGACGTGAATGTCCCCGGCTTGGGCCCGCATGGAGCGGAACTTGTACACCTCAAACACGCGGCCACCGTAAGTGGCGCGCTTCTGGCGGTAGAACACCGGGCCATGGTCCTCCATACGGATGGCCAAAGCCGTCACAAGCAGGATGGGAGACGTCAGAATCAGGCCGAGCAGGGAGATGAGAATGTCGCCTGTGCGCTTAAGGATGCGCTCCTCAAAGCGCAGCTCCCGGACGGGGCAGAACATCAGGGTCTTGTCGTCAAACATGACGCGCTCCCCGGCCATAGCAACCACGTCGGACATCTCCAGGCTGTAATACACGTCCTTGCGGGTCTGATAGCAGTACTCCACCAGGTCCGTCCGCTCATGGACGGAAAGCTCATACAGAAAGACGGCATCCGCCTGGTCCACGCAGGACAGCAGGTCCGGCTGATCCAGCCAGGCCACCTGCTGGATGTTATACTGCTTCTTATAGCGGCCGACCTTCCGGACGAGGTCCTCGACGCACTCCCCGCGGCGGGCCACCATCAGGCAGCGCTGGGGCTTGTTGACCTTGAAGTACAAATCGTTTCCGCCATAAGCCATGACGATCACCAGGGCTACCTGCAGCAGATAGACCGCCAGCAGCAGCAGTGGCCGCTCATACACGAAATGGCCTCCGTGGATGACGGTGGTATTCATGATGCACAGCAGAAAATGCGTAACCAAATCCGTCAGCAGCAGCACCAGGGCCATGGAGAACACGATGGGCTTGCTCTTACGTTTGCCGATGTCGAAACCGCCATAAACCTTGGTCATCAGCACATAAACCACAATGAAGGCCACCGCAGTAACGCCCAAGGTGCGGCTGAGCCGCAGCAGGAAGAAATATTCCAAACCAAACAGTCCAAAAAAACATACGCCGCACAGCAAAAATGCCAGCAGCTTCATTAAAAAAGTGACAGACGATTTAAATCTCTTTAGCATAACAAAAATCCTTTTCCGGTTATCCTTTGACAAGTCCGTTTATTATAGCAGGTTTGAACGAAAAAATCAACCTTTTCCCCGCTTTTCGGGAACACATCAGAATAAAACCCGGATGATGTGAGTATTCCCATATTCCATGGATTTTAATTGGCTCGCACTTCCCATGTTTTCCTATTATACGCACTTTTTCCAGTCAATGGTGAAATAATTTTGAACAATCTGTGAAATTCGGATTGAAAAAACATATATTTCCGCAAAAAAAACGGACATCCGAAGATGTCCGCTTTGTGTTGGCGCTACCTATTTTTCCGGGCCGTC